>JACCDQ010047849.1_pt1 | contig 34110 bp, 33 predicted proteins | sample 7446031 | NCBI WGS metagenome assembly JACCDQ01 (sample SAMN15323442, study PRJNA562643) | freshwater metagenome | isolation source: river surface water | place: USA:Blue River Watershed | collected 2017-08-17 | reverse complement strand
TTTTAGTTTCAACTAATTCAATTTCTAATTGTTCTTTTTTAGAATTTTTAGTTTCAACTAATTCAATTTCTAATTGTTCTTTTTTAGAATTTTTAGTTTCAACTAATTCAATTTCAATTTCATTTCTTAATCTAATATTTAAAAAATCATTTGCTGTTGATTTCTTAATTTGTTTAATATCTTTTAAATATGCGAAGAATTTATTTTTTCCATTGCCATTGTTAAAGTTATTAAAACATTTACCAATTTCAGTTGATTTCGTTTTACACCCAATCTCAAATATAATGAATTTATCATAAAACGCTTCAAATTGCGAATTCATTGTCTTATGTGTTATATATAATATAATGGGTATCTTTAATATAAAAAATACTTATCATAGCTATTCAGATCATTTTGTTACATGAAATCATTATATTAGTAAAATAAAAAAAATATTTGTTATGATATACTAAAATTTAGAAATGAATCTAATCAAAACGACTTTTTACTTATTATGTTTTATTATTATTATTTTATCTGTTATACTATATGATATTCCTACAATTATAATAGTGGGAGGTATTATGTATATAAAATATTCTATTGATAAAAATAAAAAAGATAAAATTAATAGTTTAACAAAAAAAATATTTTAATAATTTGAAATAGATATAATCTAATCATATTATTTAAATGCCGATTTGAATATTAATAAATCTCTTAATATGTTATCAATTGCATTATAAATTATTTTTTTATAATCATTATGCATTATAGTGATTATTAATTTGTGGCTTAATGGATGTATCATTTTATCATGGATTAAACCAATATTATTATCTTCATCATATACATATTTACTTATCAATTTACCAACAGTATAACATTCTTTATTTATATGAATTTCATATAAATTATCTATAATATTTTCACTTTCTTCATTGTTTTTGATATTTATGATTTTTGTATTTTTAATAATATATATGTCATGATTTAATTTATTTAGATCTTCAGAATTTTGATTAATTTCATAATCATGAATTTCTTTTTGTATATATTTGAATCTGAAATATAAATTATTATATATCATATCAATGATTTTATTTACATTCTTTCCTATATTCAATGTAAATGATAATTTAAAATCTTTTAATTCGTTTACTAAAGATGATATATTAAAATCTGTATTAATACATTCATATTTAAATGATCCCAATGAATAAACATGATTTACATATCCTTTATTTTTACTTATTTTAATATTTGAAATATTAATAAATTTATTAGGCCGTAATGAACATATTTGTATATTTTTATTAAATAATACTAAATCGGACTTATTTGTATTTCCTTTAATTGTAATATCTCTAGTGTAAATATTTATAATATTATTCGTATTATTAATAATATTTAAATTAAATATCAAATGATCATCTATATCTTGATCTAAAGATATCAAATTTATTCTTTCTTTAATATTATCAGGAAGGATAAATTTATCATTAGAAATTATATCTCTTAAATCAAAATCTAAAATTTTTACATCTAATTCATCATTAAATACTCGTCTAAGCGCATTAGCAAATGCAGGATTAGTATTATATAATTCAAATTTAATTGTTGCCTTTTGTAAATCAGGAATTAAATTCTTATTTTTTTGAATAATATCCATATATTCTGGATTAAGTGATTTATATTCGTGATGTATGATTTGAATATTCTTCACTTCCATGATAGTATTTTTATATACTATATATTTATATTCAATTTTAAAAAGATATTAAATATTTCATATATACAATTATTTTGACTATGAATCTTTCAGAAATTAAAATTTTTATGAAAAAATCTCCTAATACAAATAATAAATTTAATAAAGATTTATTAAAATTCTTAAAAAACAATATTACATCAATTGTCGATGCCGGTTATAAGATTAGATTAATCGTTGTTAATAAATCTAACATAGATAAATTAATGCAGTTAAATATCAAATCAACACCATCTCTTGTTATGTACGATAAAGAAAATAAAATATGTGTATTATCTGGGGTTGATAATATAATTAATCATATAGTTATGGTTTGTGAATCAAAATTAAATAATAATAGTAATAATAAACAAAAACCAGATTCATTTCAAAATAAACAATCTAATAGAAAAACAAATGATATTAATGAAATTGTTGATGTTAAAGAATATTTAAATGATATTATTAATTCCCCTGCTGGAGATAGTAATGATTTAGATGATGTATTAAATAATGATGATATTAGAGAAAAAATGTCAAAAATGACCGCGGCGAGAGATAAAAAAAATAACAATCAAACTGGATTAAATCCTAATAGAGTGAATCACACTAATTTTAAACAAACTACATCATTTGATACAAATAATGATATTATTGATGGAATGGATGAAAATGATGAGCTTACTCAAATTAAAGATAGTCAAGGCAATTATAAAGAATTAAATATAAGTGATTTAATTGATGATGACGATGAAGCCTTAAAGAAATTTTGGGAAAATGCCGAATAATACATATTATTATTGGTATATAAATATTTTCTCATGTAAATTGAAATCAAACTTAAGATTAGAAATATCAGACGCTGTTAAATTGAAAAGTATTTTTTTTTTAAAATCATTCGTAATATCATAACTGATAATATCTAACAGATCTTTATACAAAGATTTAGAAATAATTAATTTTTTATTTTGACAATAATAAGAATCATTAACATCTTTACATAAATTCATATCCATTAAAATATCAATTTTATAATTTGAATTTGTATCTTTATGGATTATATATGATTGTAATATCCCATCAATTTTATTTTTCAATTCATTCAATGGAAGATTTAATATATTATCAATATAATCTTTATCAAAATCAAAATAATTATTATCAATCCATTCAATTATTTGATAATTTAATTCAATTAATTTATTATTTTGTTTTATTTTTTTATTTTGATCGCTATTATTTTTTAATATCAAATTATATTTTTTATTTTTAAAAATATTAATTGTATTTATTATTTTATAATATGTATTTTTATAATTTATCAAAATGTCAAATAATTTATTATTTTCATCGTTATTAAAAATATTGATATTTTTAAATTCTTTTTTATCGAGTAGTATATTTTTTATTTTCGTTCGTAATGGGATATTTTTTACTTTTTTAATTTTATCTATCAAATGCAATAATAATAAATTATAAATGTTTGTATTATAAATAGATCGATTAATATTTTCTATACGCTTATCTTTTTTTAAAATTTTATTATTAATTACATCATTAATTATTTGAGGATTATAATAAATTTGATAAAAATATTTTTTATAGTCTTCATATTTTGAATTTATAATTTTATTTTCATAGAAATGATTATTTTCTTTACAATAAATTATATTGGTTAAAATATTTTTAACAAATATTTCAATATTTTTATTTTTTTTATTTAAATTGTCAAAATAATTATCTAAAGCTTTATTAATTAATTTGATTGTTTCTTCTATTTTTATATTTTTTATATAACAAGAAATATTGTTTATGTTAAATCCTATTATATTGTTATTAAATAATATAAAATTATTAATTTTACAATATTCTATTATAGAATATTGTTGCAATATTGTTTCATAATTTATATCTAATATAGATGTATCATTGTTATATTTATAGTTATTTAATATATTATAAATGATATCTATTTGAGATATATTTTTATTTTGATCGTAAATATAATCATTATATTTACGAATAAATGATATAAATGTATTTATATCATTTAAAGGTATTTTTTGAGTAAAAATAATTGAATGATGAGAAATTATATTTTTTATTTTATTAATTGGTAAATATAATTTTTGTTTATTAAATGTCAAAACTATATAGATAATATCATTCATTCCATTTTTATAAAAATTATTAATAATAATATTTGACCTATTTGAATTTATAAAATTTATAATAACATCATAATCAAATGGCGATTTCAATTCTGTATTTTTATAATATTTTATAATATCAATTAATTTTAATATTATTGATTCATTTGAATTGTAATTTGATTTAATTATTTTTTTATGTAAATAATATTCTTTGTTGTCTAATTTAATAATTGGATATGAATATTGTTGATTATTTATTATTCTATTTACAATAATTATATATTTTCTATCATTTACATTTTGAGCATATAATAAATTATTTAACATATTTGTTGAATAATTTGAAATAGAAACAAGACTATCATTTACAATGTTATTATCATCTTCATTTATTTCTATAATATTTACTCCGATATAAAATAAAATTTCTTTAAATAACTCATTCCATTTATTAAATGAATGTGTAAATAAATTATTATTTGATAAAAGTTTTTTGATTGTTAAAATTAATTCTTTAACATTTTGAAAATAAATATGTAATAATCCATTTAATAAATTATCAAAAATATTATTTGTTGATAAAATATTAATAATTTTTATAAAAACTTCATTTACTGTTTTGTTATAAATAATAGAATAAATAAATATTATCGGCACATTATTAAAATTATGTAAAATCTGATCTATTCCCGTTATATAATATTTATAATCATCTTGATCCAATACATTGTTAAATATTTTTTTTAATGTTAATGATAATTCCATTAATCTATTTTTTTCAATTAATGATTTGCATGTATATGTGGATATGTATCTTGATGATAAATCATTAGATTTTATATTTTTATCATATGAATATTGTGTAATACACGAATTATGTTTTTGTAAGTAAACAGATTCTTTATTGACATCATTAATATTTTTCTTTTTACAACAAGGTAAACAATATTTTTTAGGATGTATGTCTGTTAAAAATTTTAATTGATTATATATTTTGTCATCACATGTATAATATTCCGGACGCGCTAATGTAAAATTCCAATATTTAACATAATTCTTAATATTTTTCTTTTTTATATATTCCATATCAATTATTTTAGGTTGTTGTCTCTTTTGGCATTTTCTAGAATATAATGTATCTGAACCTAAATCGTATAATAATGGATCAATTTGTTTTAATATTTTTGAATTTCCTAATTTATTATTGTTATTAATAATTTTTTTATCGTTATTATTAGATTCTATATATCTATTGATTGTATTTTTTAACATTTCATTAATATTTTCAAAATCATCAATTTTTATATTTTGATAAGATATTAATATATCTTGTATTTGTGAATATAAAGTAATATTAGGATATAATGCATTATTAAATATTTTATTTTTTAATTTTGAATCTTTATAAATATCAAATGAATTATCTGTATATGAAAAAATAGTATCATACATATCTTTATATATTTTTAATAATCTCATTTCAATTGTTTCTTTTGTATAGTCAATATTTAAAATATCAAAATCCCCGCATTTAGATAATTTAGTTAATTCGTTTGATAATATATAAAAAGTTTTTTGAGTTAGATTAACATAATGAATTGAATCAATTGATACAGAATTTATAATAGTATTATATTCTTGAGGAATAACTAAATGACAATTATATTTTTGATTAATATAATAAATTATACTTTTAACATCATTAAATACAGTTGAATAATAATTTACCCATGAATCTAATTCAAAATTACATTTTATATTAGTAGTTAAATCAGAATTAATAAATAATTTTATATTTTTACCATTTATTAGAATATTAATTAATAATGTTTCATTTACAAATTTATATTTGTTTATTTCTAAATCTTCAACATAATCATTTGATTTAATAGAAGTCATAGTTTTATTACTTAATTTTTGTAAATATATAAATTCATTTTTATTGTATAAAGTAAATATATTTGCTTCGATTTTATCAATTATAAATTTTGAATTTTCTGTAATTTGAATTTTATTAAAATATTGTTTAATGCTTATATTTGAATTGTTTGATTCTACTAAAAAATTTACATTCTTTATTTTATTTACATTCTTATATTTTTCTTTATAAGATTCATATAATTCATTTTTTTTATGAAATATATTTATAATATCTGATTTTTTTTTGTTTAAAAATGGATACAAATCATAAATATTTGAATTTTTAATTAATGATATTAAACTATTATAATCTATCATTGGAAAAAACTTTTCAACAAATCCATAATATAAAATATTATAATTATCTTTATCGGTTTTAATATTATTATAAATTTTATTCTTGTCGTCAATAAAATCCATTATATCGTAATAATCAAACTCTAAAATATCATTATTTAAACCATTTAGTAAATGCGATAATGATAAAGAAGAATTATCAAATAAATTATAATTTTCTCTATTTGATGCCCAGTTATAATCTATAGGAATCCCATTCATATAATCATAATCTATTTTAATTATATCTGCAATTTGTGGATATAATTTTATATATTCTACAAATGATTGATTAAAATAATAATCATTTATCTTTTGATTTATATTTACTAAATGAATATTTTCTATATCTACATTACTAATATATTTAATTAATAGTCTTATATCATATAATTTTAAATTTTCATGTATCGGAAGAGATAATGATTTATCTGTATATTTTATTATTTTTTGATTTTCAAACTTATTATGGATATTTAAATTTTTTACCTCTGTACTATCCTCAATAATAGTATCTAATTTATTATTAATTTCATTATTTTCTATATATTCTTTAATATTGTCAAATATATCAAAATTTCCTCCTTTTTTACTTTTATTTTTAATTAATTGTATAATTTCAAAAGATTTATAAGTGTTAAATTTAACTATTTTATTATTCTCATATTGAGGTTTTTTATAATTTAAGATTAATTTCATTTTCTATATATTATAGAAATATATAGAAATGGACTGGAATAATTATTTTATTAATATTTGTGAATCAATTAAATTAAAATCAAAAGATAAAAAAAAAGTTGGTGCGTGTTTAGTTAATAAAAATAATAGAATAATTTCAACTGGGTATAACGGATTAAAACAAAATTCAAATGATAATATTGATTGGACTAATAGAAAATTAGTCCATGAATTAGTAATTCATGCTGAAATGAATTGTATATTATATGCAGATTCTAAATATGAAGATGCTATTTTATATTGTACATTATCACCGTGTTCAACATGTATTAAATTAATTGCTTGTTCTAATATAAATAAAATATTTTATAAAGAAAAATATAAAGATATTGATATTGTTGAAAATGTTTGTTCTTTTTATAATATAGAATTAATACAATTATAAATTATTTTTTTTAATATGGCTGAAAATACATTTTTTGATTTTGATTTGTAGTACTACATTCTGCATTTCTATCTGAATTTCCTGTATCAAAACATCTTCCAGCAATATTTGCTAAATTTGTTCCGTATCTAATAATATTTTGTGTATAATCATCATAATTACAATCTTTTAATACCATTTTTCCACTTGTTATACTTTCTGCTGCCATACATTTATTTGTTCCAAAGTTATATAATCTACCTGTAATAGGATTATATGTCCAAATATTATTATTATTTATTCCTCCACAACCGACATATCCATTTGAACCAAATTGTCCACCATCCAGACATCTTTGTCCTCCATCATTTTGAATATTTTTAATAATATATCGTCCAAATGTAAATTTAGGATTTGCTAATCCATTAAGATTAAGATCGCTATTTAATGTTGTTAAACCACCAACTGTAAAATTTTTATTTACTGATTGTGAATTAGATACTAACATATCATTATTTACATAAGTAGGACCATTTAAATCTATTCTTTCACCTACAGCAAGACCATTATTTGCAATTATTTTACCGGCTGACGATAATATACCCCCAACATTTACATTACCTTTAGGTGTTAAATCCCCAGTTATTGATAATGATTTAGATACTGCTATATCATTATTTACATAAGTTGGACCATTTAAATCTATTCTTTCACCAACGGCAAGACCATTATTTGCAGTTATTTTTCCCGATGATGTTAATGTGCCGGAAACAGTTAAATTATTATCCAAACTAGTATTACCCATAATTCTAACAGATGGAAAATCACCAGAAAAGTTAATTACTAATTTACCATCACTATCTTTAACCATAGCTCTTGACCCTCCTGTGGCCGGTCTTGTTGTATTATCTCTTCCTAGAACAAAATCAAAAACACTAGCATAATTAGCATCACCTTTTGGTCCTTGTGGCCCAGTATCTCCTTTTGGTCCCATGGGTCCAGCAGGGCCCGCTGCTCCAGTTTCACCCTTTGGACCCATTACACCTCCGTCTCCTTTTACACCTTGAGGACCAACTTCACCTCTAGGGCCTACTAAACCTTGTATACCTTGTTCTCCTCTTACCCCTTGAATACCAGGCGGTCCTACATCACCTCTTGGCCCAATTGGACCTGTATCTCCTTTTGGACCCATTGGACCCATTGGCCCAATGTCACCTTTATCACCTAAATTACCTTGTGGTCCTGTATCTCCTTTTGGTCCTTGTGGACCCATTAATCCCATTTCTCCTTTAGGGCCTGCAATACCTCTTTCACCGTTATCTCCTTTTAATCCTTGTTCTCCTCTAGGTCCTTGTGGACCAATTGGACCAACATCACCTTGATTACCCTTTTCTCCTTTAGCTGCTGCTACTCCAGGTATACCTTGATCCCCTTTATCTCCTTTTTCTCCTTGATCCCCTTTATCGCCCTTTTCACCCTTATCACCTTTTGGTCCCATTGGTCCATCTTTACCATCAATACCATCTTTTCCTTTTTCTCCTTGATTACCTTGGTCTCCTTTATCTGGAATATATGGATGTAATATAAGATAAATAACACATGCCAATAATCCAATTACGATTATACTTATAATAATATCAAATGCCTTTTGTTTTTTTGTAAGTGGAATTTCTGCTTCTACTTTATCCATATTTATATATATATATTCTAGAAAATAAAAAAAAGATTAATTCTTATAATTATTTTTTTTAAAATGGTATAAATCTCATTTGTTGATTTTTATTACCAAATCCACATCCTGCTTGTCTATCCGTATTTCCAAAATCTAAACAATTACCATTATAAGACATTAATAAAGAACCATTTCTTGAAATATTTTGTTCAATACTATCTAAATTACAATCTGCTAATGACATTTTATTATTATAAAATCCTAAACATTTACCGGTAGCAGGATTTGATAATCTTTGTATTACTGGTTCATATATCCATTTATTATTATCATTTAGTGCTCCACATCCAGTATATCCATATTGTCCATTATTAAATTGTCCTGCATCCATACATTTAGATGTATTATTACTATCTATATTTTTAATAGCATAAGGTCCTAATCCGGCATTTTTATTACTAGAATTAAACTTTAATGTTGTACCTAATAATAAATCAGAATCAGATATTAATCCTGAAGTTGCTTTTACAGATCCATAAGCAACAATAGAATCAGAATCTAATCTTCCATATAATTTAATAGGATTGCCATTTATTTTAACTATTGGATAATCATTAGAATAATTAATTATTAATCCACCATCTCCGTCTTTAACCATTGCTCTTGATGCGCCGGTATTTGCTCTAGTATTATTATCTCTACCTAAAACAAAATCAAATACATTTGCATAGTTAGCATCTCCTTTAGGTCCAGTAGGTCCAATTGGACCTACTGGACCTTGTGGTCCGACTGGGCCAGTTGGGCCTCTATCTCCTTTATCACCTGGCATACCAGTTGTTCCTCTAGGTCCTTGTGGTCCTATATCTCCTCTATCGCCCTTATCTCCTTTATCACCTTTAGCAACTGCACTACCATCTTTACCATTTAAACCATCTTTACCATCTTTGCCATCTTTACCATCTTTGCCATCTAAACCTTTTAGTCCTTGTGGGCCAGGTATTAATTGTATATTATTATATTCTATATAATTATAAACAGACAAAGCAATAGCAGCGATTATCCCTAATATACATAAAAATAATAAAAATTTTGATTTGGTATCTAATGCCATTATATTATATAATTATAAATAAAAAAAAAATAACTTTCATATTTTAAATAATAATACTAAGATTTATATTAAATGTTTCATTATTACGTTGATCAATATTTGTTTCTTCTAAATCAATTATACTATCATTTTCATTTGTATTTGGTTCTTGTATTTGAATATAAACATTATCTGAAGTATTATTTCTACAATATGGACATTTAACAAAATGTTTAATTTTGTCATATTGTCTATTTTTAATATTTTTAATAAATTTAAATCTATCGGTTTCAAATTTTATTAATTTTCTAAAATCTTTTATAAAAAGAGAAGGAATTGTATGAGAATTATATTTAATAAATTCAGTAATAAGAGATTCATCATAATGAAAATGATATAATGTATCTAAAAGCATGGATTTTAAACAAATAGAATGATTACTAGTTATAAACAAATCCCACGATTTTTTAATTTTTGCACATGGATTGATAGGTATATTTTTATATTGATCTGGATTGAAATAAATATTTTTAATACAATCAATACAAACAGAATGTTGGCATTTTAATTGTTTAATAAAAATTGTATCATCTTTTGATGATAAACATATAGGACAATTATAATCATCATCTGTAGTTTTAAATTTTTTGATAATTAATTTTCTATTAAAATAATATTCACAATCTAAACAAAACTTTGATTTAAATCTATTAAAATTTGAACATACTACATAATTTGCACATTTAGAAAAATTTTTCATTATATGTAAAATGCCTTTATTTAATATTATATAAATATATTTAAAATAAAATATTTATATAATATTAACAAATCCACTCATAACAGATATATTTTCAACGTTTAATATGAATTTACCATTAAAATTCTTCTTTACAATTATTTTATCATAAAGTATATATTTTGGTTTTAATTCTTTGAACTTTTCTCCATTTTGAATATTAGGCATATTTTTAACAAGATAACTATCAATATTTAATTTTTGTTTAGAATAATTTGAAATATAACTATCATATTCACTATTATAAGTAGCTATATTCATTATATATCCTCTATATATACAATTTTTAATTTTAACTATTTCTTGTATAAATTCATATATATGGTTATCATTTTTAATTTTTTTCATAATATCGTAAATATTAATATCATTTTTATAAGAAGAGTAAATATTACAATTAAATAATAAATCTTTAATGATTTCATCTCTAAATTCTATTAACTCCATCATTCCATAAAAATTAATTTTATTATCATCACAAAATGCAATAGTTTTTTTAATATTTGATTTATTTTTTGCCATGACTTCTTTAAACTTATAAAAGAATAATAAGAAATCAATAAATTCACATGATATGAATAATCTAGATTTTAATTTATTATAATTATACGCATCTGCTTTTTTTTCTTTTTCATTTCTCGCAACAAAATCATGTTGAAAAGATTTAAATTTATTAAGTGTAATTTTTTGTTTTCCTAATTCTATAAATGAAACTATCGTTACTAAATCCATTATATTACATTTATAATAAAATCCAGATAGAATTAGTCTAATATTTTCAATTGATATCATTCTAATTTTATTAGATAATTTACCAATTTCATTAATATCTCCATTTTTATCTAACATTCCAGTTTGATATAATGTATTAATACTTGTATTAATAGCAATTGGTTGTATTTTATCTAACATATCTAAATTATTAATTATATCATTTGTAGATTTATCATTTGCAGATAATATATTTAATATAGGTATATCTACATTATTTATTAAAATTTCTGGATATTGAATTTCTTGTAATTCATTATATAATTCATTAGTATAAAGACCATAAAATATACCATCTCTTATTCGCCCCACTCTGCCTCTTCTTTGCATTGACATCGCTTTTGTAACGGGTTTAATACTTAGAATATTTAATTTTAAATTTGGGTTATATTCTAGTTGATTAACTAATCCTAAATCAATACAATATTTGATTGTTTCTAATGTTATTCCTGTTTCAATTGCATTTGTTCCAATAATTACTTTTCTTTTATATCCCCCCTTTATATTATTTAGCGGTGTAAATATATTTTGATAATCAATTGATGATGTTTTAAATCCAGAACTATCTAATCCTAATGCTAATATTTTATCACCAGACTTTAATTTATTATTTTCAATATCAATTCTTTCTTTTATCTTTTTAGTAAATGAATTAGAAGGTATAAATACTACAATATCATTTTCATCTAGTTTATCATTTTTATTATTTTCATGTATAGATATTATAGTATTTACTGCGCTATCTATAATATTTGAATTATCATATTTATTGAAATTATCTTTTATAGGATAAGACGTACCAATTACTTTAAAAATGGTTTTGGTATTAAAATATGATGTATATTTATCAATATCCATAGTAGCTGATGTTATAATTACAAATGGATACTCAGCAATGGATACTTTTGTTAAAAGTATTTTTAAATAATAAAATATTAAATCTAAATTTATACTTCTATCGTGTGCTTCATCAAGCATAATGACTTTAAATTTTTTACAAAATTCTTTAGGTTCTATATTTTTTAAATATTGAAGTAAAACTCCTATTGTACAAAATAATATACCTTTAGTAATTGGTTTTTTAATATGTTCCTTTGTAGCATAACCTATATTTTTACCTAATATTAATTTATCTTTATATACAGGTATATTAACTATAGTATTTGGTATTTCTATAGTTGTAACTACTCTTGGTTGTGTAACTATGATATTTCCTAAAATATGTTCATATAATCTTAAAAATAATTCAGTTGGTAATACAGTAGATTTACCAGAACCAGTTGCAGATTCCATAACAATAATTTTATCATTAATGCTTAAATCTGTAGATGTAAATCTTTTTGAAAACCATGATATTATATAATCAATACCAATAAAATTATCTAAAGTTTCTTTTTTTTCTCCCATCATCGGTATCAATACGCCTTTTTTTAATAAAGTCGGCAGTCCCATATTTATTTATTTGAATATTTACTATATTATGTCTTTTAAATTTTTAACTTTGTTAAAAAAAATATTACTTTAATTTATGTTTGTAGTTTAATTAATTATAAGAAGATAATGATTTATCATAAATAGGATTGTATGTTATATTCATAGAACAATAATTTACATTATTTTCTGAATATTTTACATCTTTAAAAATATGTATTTCTGAGCTTGCTAAGAGTATTAATTTAAAAATACCCCAAAATGATTCATTATGATCAAATGAATAATTTATAGAATGCGATAATTCATGTAAAGCAACAAACATAATATCATTAAAATCATGAAAATATTTAGTTTCATAATCTCTTAAACATAAAGCAATTACTTTTCCTTTATCATAATTATAACTAACTTCTACTTTTTTTTTAAGTGGATAATTTTCTATCAAACTATTAGAAGAATAAGTTTTATTTAATCTTTCTCTAATTTGTTTATATAATTTATAATTTTTTGTATTAATAATTTTATCTTCTGAATATTTATCGTTTATATAAACAATTAATTTTTTTATATTTGCGTCAACATCGCTTAGTATTTTTGCTGCAAATTCTTTATCTGTTAAAGATGACAAAACTTTATAATCATTTCCATTTATATTTATATTTTCAAGATTATTATTTGAAAAAAACATTATATGCGCTACTACATTAGAAATAATATCAGTTAAGACATAATAAATAATTATACATAATGTTATTGCCATTATTGTATAAAATATTTTTTTATTTATTTTTGATAAAGCCATAGTGATTTGTTTAAATAAATTTTGATAATTATATATTATATATAATATAAAATATAATTCAAACAAAAAAATATTAATGTGCGGTATATTTGCTGTTCTTTCAAATAAAGGATTTAGTTTAGATAAAGTCTTAACTGATAATTTTCTTACAAATGCAAGAAAATTAACACATAGAGGAGATACTGAAAGAAACTATGTTATTAATAATAAATTATATTTATACCATCGCCGTTTAGCGATTAATGATTTAACAACAAAAGCAATTCAACCATTTTATATTAATAATATATTTTCTATGTGTAATGGAGAATTTTATAATTATTATGAGTTAAAACAAGATATTATAAAAAATTTACCAACATATAAATTTAAATCTACATGTGATTCTGAGATATTAATACCACTTTATTTATTATACGGATCTGCCTTTATTAATAAATTAGTCGGTATGTTTAGTTTTGTTTTATATGATACAAAAAAGAATGTTTTTATTGTATCAAGAGATCATACAGGGATAACATCTTTGTATTATGGAAAAAAAGGAAATGATTATTATTTTGCTAGTGAAATGAAAGCATTGATTGATTTATGCGATGAAATTAATATCTTTCAGCCAGGAAATACATTTATTAATGATAGCTTTTATAATTCATATTCTCCAGATTGGTATAATAATGATTTATCTGGAAAGATTGAAGCAGATTTATCTGAAATTAGAAATAAATTAATTCAAACTGTTAAAGCACATACTTTATCAGATCAACCAATTGGTATCTTATTAAGTGGTGGTTTAGATTCGTCTTTGATAGCAGCTATCATTAAAAAATTAAAAAATGAAAATCAACTACCTAATATGAATATTAGAACATTTACAATTGGAGTTGAAAATTCAGATGATATTGTTTATGCGGATAAAGTAGCAAAACATATTAATAGCGATCATACTGCTTATAATTTTAGCCCAGAAGATGCAATTACTGTTTTAGAAGATGTTATTACTTCTATTGAAACGTATGATATAACAACGGTTAGAGCATCTATTCCGTTATATTTATTAACAATGTGGATTAAAGAAGATACTGATATTAAAGTATTATTATCTGGTGAAGGATCAGATGAAATGTTTGGTGGATATTTATATTTTAAATATGCTCCAAATGAACAAGAATTTAATGATGAAATTGTAGACAAAGTTAGATTATTACATAAATATGATAATTTAAGAGCGCATAAATCAGCAATGGCAAATACTATTGAATTAAGAGTACCATTTGAAGATAAGAATTTTTTAAATTATATTATGTCTATTCACCCAAGACACAAAATGATTAAAATGGATAGTGAACAAACTATTGAAAAATATATATTACGCAAATCATTTGATATTGATAATATGTTACCTAATGATGTATTATATAGACAAAAAATGCAGTTTAGTGATGGTGTTTCTTCAACTAAAGAAAATGTAATAAATGCATTAAAACAACATGCAAATACAGTTATTACTGATGATGAATTTAATAACAAAGATAATTTATATCCAATACATACACCATTAACTAAAGAAGGGCTTTTATATAGAAAAATATTTGAAAATGTATTTGGTAAAAAAGAATCTGTTATTAAATCAGTTGACCATAATACAAAATCTATTTCATGTTCTACACAACGAGCACTTGCTTGGATGGATATTGATGAAAATAACCCACTAAATGATCCGTCTGGAGATTCTATAGCTAATTATGAATTAACAAATTAAATGAATCATTCATAATAAATAATATATAATTATTATTCACTTTGTATTTTTTTTATCAATATAATATAATAATATAATTTTTTCTATCTCAGAATGTTTATTGAAAATTTATTTCTCTTAATTACAATGCTATATATTATATTTTCATTAATAGGATTATATGGTAGATGTAGTTTATATGAATCTGCATATGAAGATATTAATATATTAAGTAGTTTAAAAGATAGATTATCTGGATTTACAAACTTTATTAAAACAAAAAAAGATTTAACATCTTCTTTAGAAAATGATCCGAAAAGATATTTTAATAATGGATTAACAAGTACGCCTCCTATTTTATTAGAAGGTTTTGAATCTCATCATGAAAATGATGATTTTTCAAGTCCAAGTTATGATATATTAAATGATAGATATAATAAAAATAAAAAACAATATTCTGATGAAGATTTATATTCTTCTATTATAAATAAATCTACTTTATTAGGAGATAATGAAGAATATAATCATGATTCTAATATGCTTGATTACGCTATGAATGATAGTAATGATGCAGATAAATTAATATTTGAAAAGACTAGAGCACTTCAAAATCATTATAAATTAAGTGATGCTATAGAAAAAAATAAAAGTAAATCTTCTATTATGGAATCATTTAAAAATGACTATCATAATATAGAAACGGAATGGTGGGGAGGATACGAATCGGATTAATTTGTTAATTATTTGAGTTGTCTTTCTTCTTTTAAAATAATATATTTACAATATTCACTTAATAATACTTTTACAATTGTTTTAATTTTTTTCTTTTCTTGTTCTGAATAATTTCTCCATTCATTTCTAAGAGAATCTAAAATAAATTTAAATCCGTCTTTTTTATCAGATTCCATAGTTGTATTTACATTTTCAATAGATTTTTTATCGTCATCTTTAATATATTCATATGGATGCATAATAAAATTATCAAAATGATCATCATAAATTAAATCTTTATATTTGTAAATATATGGACCGCCTTCTTCTAAAATAAAAACGGGATCAGCTTTGATTGCTAAATTAATTTTTTGTTTTGTTGATTCAACTAATACATTATCATGTAATTTAATTTGAATAATTGTAATTAATTGTTTAATTCTTTTATTAAAATTATCTGTAATTGATACTAAATCATAAGTTGAAGCAGTATTCATAATATTTCTTTAAATATATATTTATATATTAAATTTAATAATTTATATTTAATATAAATTTTTCTTATGGGTCGAGGAGGCAAAACTTTTAAACAAAAAGTCATTAAACAAAATATTGGAGGTGATGAGGAAGCCATTGGTGATTTATTTAATCAATTACTTGGAAATGAAAATAGTTTAGATATTAATATCGTTAAAGATAAATATAATAGGTTATATGCAAATATTAATAGAATTAAAAAATTATGTGAATCATTTGTCAAAACTATTTATATTAAAGCATTAAGTGGTTCTGACAATAAAGATAAATTAGTAGATGTATATATTAAAAATATGAACGGATTTATTGATGATTGTAAATTTATCACAGATGCAGAAATTGAAGATAGTGGATTAATTAGATATTATCTTCAATTAAAAGAAACAAAAACAATTAAAGAAGATTGTATTCATATTTGTAGAAGTTTAATTATTTTTAAAAAATATATTCAAGATATTGATAATTTAGATGATTCATTTATTAAATCTTCTAAAACAAAAGAATTACAAATATTCCCATTTTGTAATTTTGATATCAAATATTTTTATGTAATGAATGAAATGGATGAAAGTATTAAAAAATATATTTTGATTTATCTCAATATGATGTATAATACTACTTATGATATTTATAATATTATCACAAGTCCAGATATTGATATTAGTAAATTTTCTGAAGTAATTGTAAATTCTATCGCACAGGCTAAAAAAATGATCCCAAGAGCAAATAAAGCATTTAAAAAAATTGAAGAATCTGTAGATTTATTACAAAATAACTTTTCTGAATATTATAAAGATTTTATCACTACTAAAGATCCTTCTACTATTATTACATCCTTTATAGGGGATTGTTCAAAAAGCACAATTAGTGATGACAATATTGATTTAGATTTAATCAAACAATTTAAAAGAATTTCTATGTTTTATAAAAACAAATCTGCTGGTAAAATTAAAGATCCAAGAGTTAATCAAATTTTTGAAATGTTAGATAAGAACTTTGATATGTTAAATGTAACTGAAAAAGATATTAGCGATGAAGAAGTCGATGAAGAAGTAAAAGCCGATCTTTAATCATATTTTAAATATGATCTATATGTTTCATAAACAAAAATATCTTCTTCATTGTGTAAATCTATTTTAGAATCAATATTTTTATAGAAAAATGATAATATCATTTCAATAGTATCTATAAAATCAGTATTTTTTTTTAAAAATATTAATTTATATGTTAATTCATCTGTAAAAGAATTAAATGAATATAAATCTGTATCATTATTTAATTCTATTCTCATATATGATGATGAATAAATATTACTAAAATAATTATATAAATATAATAAATAGTGATAATGATAATCATAAAGAACTAACCAATTTATTTCATTTTTATTAGATATGTTAATTGAATTCATTGAAAGTTCATTAATATAATATCCTCTTAAATATGCTGAAAGTATATTTATATTTAATTGTAATACATCAATATTCAATTTAGAAAATAATATTTCATAATCAATATATTGATTTAAAATACTAAGTAAATGAAAATCTTTATATGCTTCATTATTATAAAACAAACTATAAATATTCATGTAATTAAATAAATCATTTTCTTTTGTTTTTAGAAAAATTAAATTATATATACCGCATATTTCTCGACCGATAGTATATGCCATATATGTATTTTTTTTTATTAACCTCAATATTTTATATCTTGCCAACTTTGTATAATAGAATGATTTTAATTTATTAAACATTATGTATAATGAATTAAAAATTATATATATATAAATATAAAAGATGAAATCAAATTTAACTCAACGAGGTTTAGAATTAAATTGTTCTGATTTAAAAGCTAAATTTGGTATTATTGGATTTAAAAAATTATTAAATAAATTTAAAATAAGATTTAAAAGTCCAATCGGGACATTTTTTATCGAAAAGAAATATTATTCAATTGATGGAAATACTTTATTATTACCGAGATTTTGTACAATTAAATTAATTGAAAATGATATTATATCTATACCAATGAATAATTTATCTGATGGAAATAATATTGAAACTGAATTACTTGCAGTCCCAACTCATAATCAAAATGTTATTTGTGATCATATTATGAATTCATATTATAATGAAAAAAATAAAAAAATGGGATTATGTGGTGTTACTGCATTTGTTTTAGCAGGCGGAGGTAAAACATTTATAGCAATGAATTTGATTCATTTATTAAAAAAGAAAACATTAGTAATAGTCCCAAATACATATTTATTAAATCAATGGTATGATATATTATCTGAATTCATGCCTCAAAATAAAATTGGAAAATATTATGGAAAAGAAAAATATGATGGCGATATTGTAATTGGTATTATAAATAGTTTAGTAATGGATACGATTACATTTTCTATTGGAAGAGGAAAGAAAAAACAAACATTTGTATATGATTCAATGGATTATTTTAAGCAATTTGGATTTATTATTTTAGATGAATCTCATTTATATTGTACTGATGCATTTAAAGTTATATATAATAAATTACAATCGCAATATATGTTGGGATTATCAGCAACTCCGAATGAAAGAGATAATAAATTAGATATAATTAGTCATTATAACATAGGCGAGGTTATGAAAGCTGATGAATTAAAGAATTATAAAAAAGCAGATACAAAATTTAATGCAAATGTAAAAATAGTTAAATATAACGGACCTGATGAATTTACAGAAAATAAAATAAATGAAAAAACAAATATGATTTGTATTCCATTTATGATTGAAGATTTAATTAGCGATCCTTATAGAAATAGATTAATTATATTATCTATTTTAGAATTAGCAAAAAAAAATATAAATGTATTTATATTTTCAGAAAGAAGAAATCATTTAGAACATTTATATTATCTTTATACTAATGAATTAGGTGATAGTTATAGTAAAGATGATACTTTATTTGAAGAAGATTCAATTGTTTTATATGGTAATTCCTCAAATGAAAATATTGAAGAAGCAAAAGAAAGAAGTAAAATTATATTTACAACTTATGCATATTCTTCTACAGGCGTTTCAATTACAAGAATGACTGGATTAATATTAGCTACTCCGAGAAGATCTAAATCAATTCAAATAATTGGACGTATATTTAGATTAGATAAAGAATTTAATGACCATGAAAGACATATTATAGATATAGTTGATAATCGTTCTATATTTAAAACTCAGTTATATTCTAGAATGAGCACATATAAAGAAAGAGAATGTAAATTTAATCATAAACTTATTCATTATTCTGAAATAGAATTATGATTTTCAATTATAAATGATGCTATTAATTCTTTTATATCTAGTTTAATTAATTCATTAGTAATATCAAATATTATATCATTCATACTTTTTATTGGAGAAGCTGTAATTAAATCATATATATCTCGATACAATAAATGCTTTAATAATATTTTATTCCAAATTTGATTTGAAAAATTTATATATAATCCATATTTGATATATAATATATCATATAAATTAATATCTTTGTTTATTTCTTTATTTGAATTATTTAAAATCATATATACATTTTTATAAAAATCAGATATATTTTCATTTTTACGATAAGATATTTTAGAAAAAATAATAAATTGTTTGTTTTTTTCTTTTTCTTCAATATAATATATATGAATTAGCATTATTATTAATAATATAAATTATTTATTTTCTAATTTCATTTTTAATTGTTCTACAATTCTTTTTTTTCTTTCTTCATTATATTCTTTTTCTTTTTCTTTATTTTCATTTACAGTTTTTTCATAAATATCAAAAAATTCATCGGTTTCATCATTTAATGCCTTTACTGTTTCTAAATATACTTGATTAATCTGATCTAAAGATAAATGCTGTCCTGTTTCTTTTGATTTTTCAGAATATAAATATTTTACATAAACTGCGTACATATATTTATTTTTAAATTTTTCTTGTTCTCTTTGATTATTGATTAATCTTTCTCTCGTTGAATCGTGCGGGCGTACTGAAGATTTCCAATCTAAATATTTTAAAAATGCTTTAGAAGAAAATAATCCATGTGAAATAATAAATTTACTTACAACAGGATATAATTTACAATAATCTTTAAACTCGTCTAATTTTGCGATTTCTTTATTTCTATCTATTATACTTAATTTAAAATATTCATTATCATTAATTAATCTATCTCTATTATATTTAAGAAGTTCTAAAGATTTTCTCAAATGTTCTTCATTAAATTGTTTAATTCTTTCTTCTTCTTCTTTTGAATGATTAAATTTCAAAATCTTATACTCGTTTTGGTTCATTTAAAAAATATATTTATATAATATAATTTAATTTAATATATAAATTTCTTATATAACATTTATATAAATGGCGAATATAATTAACGATTGTGAATTATTATCATTTGATGAATATGAACAAAAAAATGATTTATTTACTTTAATAAGTAATATTTATGATTCATCAAAAATCAAAACCGCATTTTTAATATTTTTATTTTATATGTGTTTGAATTTTGATTTCTTTATTGAAAATGTTTTAATGAAAATTTCAAAAAATTCATTTGATATACAAAAAGATAAATTAACCACAAAGGGAATCATTATTTCTGGTATGATATTATCATTATTTTATATTATGATTGATCTATTGACGAATAATTCAATTATTTAAAAAAAAATATAATATTAGAATTTGATTTTAATATTATATATAATTTTTTTTATTATACAAACATAATAAAATGATTAATAGTCAAACTTTAATATTAATGTATGGATCATCTGGATTTATTGGAAATTATGTAACAAGATATTTAAATAACCATAATATATTTTATATATCTTCTAAAACCAGAACATATAATTTTGAATCTATAGAAAATGATATTTTAAAATATAAACCTACTCATATAATTAGTTTAGCTGGTTCTAAAATAGAATCTAATATAGATTGTTTTGAGATAAATGAAAATAAAAAAGATTTAATTCTCACAAATACAATTGGCAATTATAATTTAGCTTATTTGTCAGATAAACATAATATACATCTAACTTTATTTATGTCAGGATGTATTTATAACTATAGAAATAATTATGATAAACAATTATATAAAAATGAAATTATAGAATCGTATCCGCCAAATTTTAAAGAAAGTTATTATTCTTATAATAGAATATACACAGAAGAAATATTAAAACCATTTACAAATATTTGTATTCTTAGATTAAGAATGCCAATATCAAATTCATTACATCCAAAATCGTTAATTACTAAAGTTATTAATTATAAAACTATTCATATCATACCAAATAGTATGACAGTACTGGACGATTTAATCCCCTTTGTTGGACACGTAATAAAAAATAATTTAATTGGTACATATAATTTAGTAAATCCCGGAATTACAAATCATCGTTACATTTTAAATTTATATAAAAAATTTGTAAATCCAAATTATAAATTTAAAATCATTCATGATTCGGAACAAAAAATTATTGCACCGAGAAGCAATTGTCATTTATCATCTAATAAGGTTCAAAAATATTTAAGAGTATCAAATATTAATCATTCTATTATTAGAATTATGAAATCTTATAAAAGAATTGTTGATAAATATCATTTGTTTTAACAAAGCTAAGCACTTACACTTTCTATGATATAGTAAAAGAATATTTCATATTTTTTTTTAACTTTGTTAAAAATTTACTTTCATAAAATAATATTTTTAACTTTGTTAAAAATTTAAAATTGAATTTATATATTAAGTATATATAAATATAGATATGAAATTTTGTCAAAATTGTGAAAACATTCTTTATAAAGATACATCTAATAATGAATTAAAATATAAATGTAAAATATGTTTAGCAGAAATTCCTGTTGATCCCTCAGATACATTAATGGTAAATGTATCATTAAAAAATGAAAATAGTTTATATAAATCAGATATATATCTAAATTTAGCTAGTAAAGATCCTATTTGTCCTAATGTTTTTAAAAAATGTAATAATTGTAATGAAACGATTATTAAACAAGTTGTGATTTCATCTGAAAATCAAACAATTTATATTTGTCCAAATTGTAATAGTAAATTCATTTGATAAAGAAAATTGTTATATTTTAATTTTAATTTTTTGTTATTAGAAATAATATTGAATAATTCTTTATGTGTAGAATTTATATTATTATAAATATTCGTATAAACAAAAACATCACAAATATTTATTTTTTCTTTTCTACTTAAATGGGAATTAAAATATTTTTTTAAAATATATTTACTAGCGAAATCATCTAATTCTTTTTTATTAGATAATATATTAAAAGATTCAATTGAGATACTATCTAATAATTTAATAATATCATGATGTATTTCATTGCTTGTTTTAATATATATATTATCTAAAAAGATTTTTAAACTTGTTGTGATTTTAAAAATATCAATTGCAGAATATTGAATAAATAATTTTTTCTTTTCTGATTCTAAATATTTTTTATTATTATTTAATTCACTAAATTTCATTAATTTTCTAATTAAATCGTTTTTATCTACATCCCCTAAAATTAAAGAACGGCCAAAATCTATAATTACAGGATATACTCCTAAATATTTAGTATAATATATATCATCATCAATTATAAATTTAGAATATGAATTATCTGACACATTTAAATTTTTTATATTGAATGTAATATTATTCAAATGTAAATCATTTTGAATTATCCAATTTGTATTCAAACACATAATTGAATATATGATTTGAAATAAGTATCCGCTAAACAATTCATAATCATTAAATAGATTTCCAATATATTTCCATTTTTTATGAGATAATATATTATATAGTGTATCTCCAGAATGCTCAATAATAAGTGATATTAATTTTTCTTTATTATAATTTGATTCTTTAATTAATGTTCTTGAATTTTCTATTTTATTTATTAATTGTTCATTATCATAAAAATTTACATTATAGTAACTGTAAATATTATATTTGAAGAACAAAGAAAAATTAGGAGAGACATAATTTAATATCATTCCATTAATAATATAATTAATATTAATTTCATTATCTTTATTGACTACAATTTTATTATTAGATTCTTTTAATATATATTCTGGTCTAATTTTTTGACCAATAATAACATTGCCGTATTTAGTAAATGAATCATTAATCGGATGTTTAAATTTATTATTAAATAATTTTAATAAATCTTGAGAAAATATATTACTATCATTTCTTTCGACAATCAATAATAAAGATAATAATTTGATTGGGAGTTTACTATATTGTAAATTATCTATAAAATTATTATTTGTAATAGTTGAGTATACTTTTATTGAGTTTAATTTTTTCTTATTTATATTTTCTATAATGAAATCACTAATATCATTTAATTCTTTTATTTTTGAAAGAATTGCATAATCCATTAATCTATAAGAATACATACCATCTTTTGATTTTATACTAGATGATATTATTATATATTTATTAGTAAACACTCCTCCTTTATATGAAGAATAAATGTAACAATAATTATATTTATTATTATTAATATTTATTCTAAATGTTGATAATTTTAAATCCTTAATATCAATATCATTAATTATTTTTATATATTTTATCATTTTATACATTGAACTTTGTAATATATTTATATCTTCTTCATCCTTTCCAATTTTAGAAAAATATAATTTTTTTAATTCATTTATTAAATCTATATCGGATTTATCAATTTTTTCATCTTTTTTTATAATAATATCATTTTGTAATTTCATGATATCTATAATATATTATAAATAAAGATATTAATATTATTATACATAAATGGATTCTAATACTGAAAAAAAAAATTATAAAAGAATGTCAGATGATGAAATACAAGATTATTTAAAAAATTGTATTTTAATTCCAAAAAGTAAATATACATCTCTTCCTGATAATTCACAAATATGTTATTTTAAAAACGACGGAGGATTTGTTAAATCCGGATTTATCAAATTAATATACTCAAAAGACGGAAATGATTTTATAAGATATGGATCTAAATTTAATACATACGGAAATGATAAATATTATAAAGAATTTACGATTAATCTTTCAAATGTTAAAGAACTTTATAAAAAGATTGATCAAAATGCAATATTTGAATATAAAATTATTAAAAAAGATTTTACACAACAATTAACAGAATATGACTCTAAAATAGAAGAACTGCAAACCAAAATAGAATCATTAGAATCACAAAATAAAAAGATAATTAAATTGATTAAAAAATTACATAATATTACATCCATTGACGATATCAAATAAAATTATCAACCTAAGACTTAAAATACTATGTATTTTAAAATTATCAACATAAGACTTAAAATACTATGTATTTTAAAATTGATTTTTTTTATGAGAATAATCAAATATAATGGCCGAATACTGTAATGTATGTGTTGAAGAATATTCTAAAATGAATGTTAAAATGACATGTCCTTATTGTAATTATGATTCATGCGTTAATTGTTTTAAAACTTATAATACATCAACTATAAAACAGATTGAATGTATGAATTGTCACCATGAATTATTATACAAAAGAGATGTTTATATAATGTCTAATAAAAAAATAACACAAAAATGGTTTAATGAAGCATTATCTGAAAAGATATATAATGAAGAATTAAAAAAAATGTATTCATCGCAAATTAATCTTTATAAAGAAAAAACTTTACTGGAATTAACTGATGAACTTAACTATTATAATTCAATCATGAAATTAAATAAGAAACACAAATATAAATATGGTAATAATGATGAAGCTCAAAAGAAAGCTACAATTTGTATGGAAAATATAGAAAAAATAAATAAAATTATAATTTCTAAATGTCTTAAATGTGAATCGGGTCTTTTAATGAATATAAATATAATAAACAATAATTTAGATTTTAATAATACAAATAAGACCATGAAATGTTTTAAATGTGATAATAAATCATGTGTTAAATGCGGAAATAATGATATTACAGATGATCATAAATGTAAAAAAGAAGATATAGTAAATATGGAAGAAATTATTAATTCTACTAAATCTTGTCCGTGTTGTTATACTCGAATATATAAAATAGATGGATGTGATCAAATGTATTGTATTCATTGTAAAACATTATTCAGCTGGCAAACTGGTACTATAGATTATTCTAAAGGACATAATCCGCATTTTATAAATGAACAAAATGTAATTACAAGAGATTTATTAGATATACCATGTGGTAGAGAATTAGATGTAAATGATTTTGATTTATATGCATCAAAAAATTATAATTTTATTCATCGTAATAAAGTATTTGGATTTAGTTTCTTAAGAATATATAATTTACATTCATTAATTACTAATATACAAGATAAAATGTCATTTAATAATGAAAAAAATAGAAATAAATTCATTGAAGGAAAAATTTCAATTGATCTATTTAAAAAAAATACATTTAAAAATTATTCAAATGCCAAATATTATTCTGATTTAGTACAAATTATAGCATCATATAGAACTAATGCAACTGAAATTATTCATTTAATGTTTCATAATTTACATAATGTTAAAAAAAATGATTATATAAATATCGATAGAATTATTAATAATGGCATATGTAAATTAAGAATTTTAGATAGTGACATCATTCGAAAATCAATTATAAATATAGATTATAAATATCAAGGAACACGTAATATTTGGCATAAATTTGATCAAAGATACCCAATGTATTCACTACGTGAAATTGAACAACTAAAAAAATAATTTATTAATTATCTGTATATTAAATAATTACATTTTATATTTTTTTTTGTAAATAGATTAATTAGAAACATTTAAATGTTTTAGAAATTATATATATATAATATTATATTATGTGTATTTTATTTAACCAGTTAGAATTTTGTAAATTTTTATTAAATGAAGACGAAAAATTAAGAATTAATCACGATAGTGAATTATCAGAATTAAAAAAAGTTAAAAAATTAAACACATTGATAATATCTAATTGTTATAATTTAGTAAAAATACCAAATATAAAAGGATTAGAAAATTTATATATTAGAAATTGCCCAAATTTAGAAAATATTTCATATTTAGAAAATTTAAGAACATTATCATTAATTAATTGTCCAAAGCTTACTAAAATAAATCACTTTCAAAATTTATCTAGATTATTAATATGCGATTGTCAAAATATCATATATATACCAGATATACAAATGATACATAAGTTAGAAATAATTAATTGTAATAGTATAACATATATTCCCAATATTAGTAATCTTACTATATTAAAATTAAGTAATTGTGAAAAGATAAAAAAAATCCCAGATTTACCGAATTTAAAAAAAATAGAAATTGTAAATTGTAAAGAAATTGAAGAAATGGGTATTTCCGATTCTTATATAATATCTTTTAAATGGCTTAAATAATAAAATTTAAAGTTCATAAACTAAGCACTTTCTATCCCGTTCTATCCCGTTGGGATGATGCATCGTAGATGCTAGGGATGATGCACCTGTGGTGCTTGTGCAACATGCTAACGGCATAGTAAAGTCTTTGACTTTTAAAGTTCATAAACTAAAAGTCAAAGACTTTTAAATTTTTCTGAAAGAAAAATATTATTTTACTATATCGTAGATATGTTGCACTTTGTGCTTAACTTTGTTAAAAATTTAAAGTTGATTTATTTCTTTTTTTTATAAAATAAGATGTGTTTAATTTGTAGCTATACAAGTAAACGTGATGAATTTTATACATGTATTAATGATACATATAATTGTGAAAATTTTAAAAAAGTATCAAATATGATATCATTAAAAAGATTATGCATTAACAAATCTAATTCTTTATTTGAGATAATAAATTTAGAAAATTTGTCTATTCTTCATTTAAATAATTGTAATTCTTTATTGAAAATATTAAATATCCCAAAATTATTTGAATTGCATTTGTTTAACTGCAATATGATAGATAATATATCAAATTTATATAATATTAGAGTATTATGGATTATGGATTGTAAATCAATTAATAATTTATATTATTTGAATAATTTAAGAGAATTAAAAATTACGAATTGTAATAATATTAATATAATACCAAATATACAATCATTACAAAAATTAGAAATAGAAATTAATAATAATATTACCGATATTCCAAATATACAACTACTAAAAGAATTAAAAATATTTAGTTGTAATTCAATATCAACTATTTGTAATATGATAAATTTAAAAGAATTGAGAATTTCTACATGTCATATACTAACAACAATATCAAATTTACACAATTTGAAATATTTATATGTTAATAATTGTAATTTACTAATTGAGATATCAAATTTATATAATATACAAATATTAGAAATGTATAATTGTAATTCGATAACTAGTATATCAATAAATGACCGGAAGGAATCGCTAAACAAATTAACTATAAGAAATTGTAAATTGTTAATAAATATACCAAAAAATGAAAATTGTAAATATGATATTGATATTGATATTGATTATAAAAAAAAATTAAAAAACGATTTGAATGAATTAGAAATAATGATAAATGACTTAAATAATAAAATTAACGTCTATGAATAGATTGCCCATCATTAATTGAATCATCATTAATTGAAGTTGATTTTTCAACATCATATTTTGATTGATAATTTTTAATTTTTTTAATTTGACCAGAAGATTTAATATTTTCATGTTGATTATTAAAATCTGTATCCATTTTAAAATTACTTTGTTTTTGTATTTTATAATCTTCAGTTATCTTTTTATTTGCTAATAATTGGTCTGATTGTACTTTACCTAATGGATTTGTTTCTAGGCCTTCTTTTAAATTTTTATATCTATTTGGTTTAAAATTTGAAATATCCATTTGAGAATAATTAGCAACAGAAATATTATTATTTTTTCTTTTATCGGTATATAAACTAGTTTTTCTAATAAAATTAGAAAATGTTTCTACATCTGCTATATTTTGAGATTTAGAATTATTAGTTTCTTTATTATTGTCTTTTATTTTATTTGTCATAACACTATTTCTTAGAACATCACTAATAACTTTATCTTTTAACTGAGATTTAAGATTTATAATTTCTTTATTGTTACCGCTATCTTTTATTTTTTCAGACAATTCAGATATATTATTTCTAAAATCAGATTTAATATTATTTATTTTCATAGAAAGATTTAATCTATCTGCTAATTTAGAAATTTTGTCATCACTATATTCTGTTGTTTTTAAATCATTATTTCTCATATGTTCGGCTTTAGTATTAATTGTTCTATTTTCATTATTTTTAGAAATTTTAAATGAATCGCTATTTTTATCTTCTAATTGTGATTTTTTATTATTAATCGCAAGTGATAATGTTTGTGATAAATGAGTAGAATTATTATTATCTTTTTGATTCGCATTTAAAATAATTCTATCATCTAATGAACTCATTTTATTTTTTAATACATTAGGATTATTAATATGTTTTCTATTAACCATATAATCATCATATCCTGCAATTTTTATTTTCTCATCCGGAACAGATAGCCATCCAGTTGGTAATGTTTCTTCTAAAATATAATTATCCGGTTTAAATTTTTTATTTATATTATTTGACTCAGCGACATCTGGAAGTTTATTATCTAATTCACTATTATCTACTAATGATTTATTTGTAAATATATTTTTATTAGAATATTGTTGATTTGTATTTGATTCTGTAAAATTTTTAAATCTTTCTTTTAAACCTTTATACGCAATTACTTTATTTTCATTAACTTTATATTGAGGTAAAGCAGACGAATGGACAGACTTATCGTCATCATTAGATAATATCCATCTATAATTATCTTTTCTATGAAGAATTTGATCCCGATATTTACCCATTAATGGGCCTTCATGGATTGAACGAGGATCAGGAGTTAAATCTCCCATCATCATATCTGGTTTATAAACAATATTATCATTGCCTCCATAAAATTTTCTTAATTGTGAATTAGATATATTTTTATTTTCTCTTTTAGTATCACTAGATAACATAGGTTTATCCGGACTAAAATCACTTAAAATCTCTTTAAAATTAGATTCTAATATATCACTAGGTTCATATATATCTGTCATTTCGTATTTTTTTTTAATTACGTTATAATCTATATATTCATCTTTGTATATTTTTGAAGTATGGTCCTCATTATACCCGTCAATATATTCATTAGAAATTAATTTATTTGTAATTCCGGCCATATTAGTATAATTAATGTTATATTATAATATAATATAATATATTTATTATAATATAATATTCACTATAATAATCAAACAAGATAATCATATTTCAAAATGTCAAAAAATTCATTTATCAGTAACGAATCAATAACAAATAGTTATTCATATCTTGAATCAAATGCAAGTTATGACACGCCAATGTTAGAACATAAACATTCAGAAATGTCTCTTTTACATATTTATAATTCTAATATAAGTATTTCTAATCATAATAATAAAATACACCATAATAGACACCATGCTTTATACCAAAAAAGAATTAATTTATTATTATTTAATTATAAACATCTTTCATTTTTTGATAAATTAAAATTAAAATATATCACATAGATATAAAATGAATAAGAATATCATTATAAATAAAAAAAATCAAAAGCAAGAAACAACACAAATACTTCCACCTTTAAATATAAAACAACAAATATTTTATTTTAACGGTATAAATGAATATCATCATAGTGATAGTGAAAGTGAAAGTGAAAGTGATAGTGACAACATTGACAGTGATAGTGATATAGATATTAATAAAGATAATTCATCAGTAGATTTAGAATCTGATATTTCATATATTTCATATTCTGATTCTATTACTAGTAGTGATAGCGATAAAGACGGTATTTATTATAGTAGTGATGATAGTATAAGTGAAGATATAGTAAATGATAATAAGAAAAAAATTAATGGAGCTGGGTTTAAAATTATTTATGGAATGAATGATATATCACTTTCAATAAATAAAAAAAAGAAAAAAAATAAGAAATCAAAAAAAATAAACATTTATGATAATTATTACTCTAATGAAGATGAAGATAATATATTAAAAAATTCAAAATTAATAAACTATATGAAAAATAAATAAATATTTATATATTTATACATTGGATTTATTCATTTTATATAATACAAAATTATATACTCTTTTGATAATATCTTCATTTTCAATTATATCTAAATTAATTTTGATCCCATCAGAAACAACATTAAAGAAGTTAATAGAAACATGTTCTCTATATATAAAATTTAAAACATCAATACATTCTTTTTTTTCAAATGTAAAACATGTATCACAAATAAATCTTTTAATGTATTGTAAATCTTCATTTTCAGGAATCTTAATATTTAATTTTTGTTGTAGTTGTTTAGAATTCATAATTTATATTAACAAATATTATATGAATTATGAATTCAGAATTATTAATATAATTATTAATAAAAAAATATTTAATATAAATATATTATCTGTCAATATAAATTATGAATTCTGATTACATAATTAAAAAAGATGTAAATGATAAACACATAGATTTAGCATTTAGAACACCATTTACTAATCAAGTATTAGAACAATTCACTGCTAATTTAAATAAAGGAGAAGCTAGATATAGCCATTTTACAAATGATAGTATTATTAATTCTAGAGTCCCAAATACTATATCTAATAAACCATCTATGTCATCATACGTAGCAGGTAGAAAATTAGCATTTCAATCTCTTGTAGAATAAATATTAATTTGTGAATTATATATTTTTTTTAAAATTGAAAAATTATAAGTATATATATAAAACAGTTATGTCTAAAAAATCTATTTCTAATAAAAATATTAAAATTGAAAATGATGAAAATGATCATGATAGTGATATTGAAAGTGATATTAGTGATGATTTAAATCATGATATTGAAGATACATTAGATAAAGAAGACGATGACAAAGAAGATGATGAAGACGATAAAGAAGATGATAAAGAAGATGAAGATTATGATGAATATGAAGAAGATATTGATGATATTGTTGAAAAGGATGCAGATTTAAATCAAAATGATGATGATGATTATCCTATTTATGAAAATGATATAGATATAAATGATTTAGATGAAATTAATGTAGATAATGGCAATAATAATATTGAAATAGTAGTAAAGGATGAAGATAGAATAACTAAAGATGAAGTAACTGAATTTGAATTTGTACAATTATTAAATATTAGAGCGACACAAATTTCACAAGGTTCTAGAACATTTGTAGATGTATCTGGATTATCGGATCCCGACAAAATGGCGATGAAAGAGATATATATGAACAAATGTCCATTATTAATTAAAAGGGATGTAGGATTTAATAAAATTGAAATTTGGGATCCCAATGAGATGACAAAACCAAAAATGTAAATACATAATAAATAGATATAAATAGAGTTAATACTCTATATTTTTTTGTATTAAAAAAATGACTATATCAATAGTATTATATATTATATACGCATACTCATCTTGAATAATGAATGTTTTTAATTTCTTAAAGGGTAAAACTGAAGAAGATATTCCTTCTATTAGAAGTTTTCTTTTTAAGAATTATATTAAAACTGTCATTGTAAATGATGATGATAACATTAGAATTATGTTTATTGGTAATAGAACTAAATCTGATTTTAATAATCCGATTAGTTTTGAATGTAATGGTATAATTTTTAAATACGATAAACAATTAAAAGTATTTTCCCCTTTAGTTATCCCTGTTGAATTATTTAACGGCAATAGAAATATTTCTTCATCAGAAATTAATAATAATATTGTTAATAATAATTATGAACTTTATAAAGTTTATGACGGTACTGTAATTAATTTATATTATTATAATAACTCATGGAGAATTTCTACAAATAAATCATTTGACGCAACAAATTTAAATTTTGTAAAAGGTACCACTTATTCACAAGCATTTGAAGAAATTTCTACTTACTATCCAGAATTTAATATCAATAATTTAGATACATGTAAATGTTATACAATTAATATGAAATATTATAAGGTTCATCCTTTTATTGAACAACCTTCTAAAAATCCAAATCATTTAATTTTGTTAAGAACAGTTGATTTGAAAAATATGAAAAATATTTCATATTCTGAAAATGTTGGGTTACCAATCGGTGAAAAATTTATTTTAAATGAAAATGACAATTATAATTCAATTACTAATACATTAAACAAAGAAATTCAAAAATTTAAAAAATCATATAATAATCCAAACTATTCTCCAATTTTCGGATTAATCTTACGCTCTAATAATTTTAATAAAACTGGTGAATATTCAAATATTTTACTAGAAAGTAATTTACTTTCTAAAATTAGAAATTTTTGTTATAACCATTTGTTCATTAATAAATTAGATTTTTACGATAAATTAGCATCGCCTGTAAATCAAATTGTAAATAAAGATTATTATGATATTCAAGATATTGTAAATTTAAAAATCTTTATTATCAATAAAGACATTCCATTGTATCTTACATTATTTCCACAATATAGACAATTATTTACAAATTTTAACAATACTATTTCTTTTATTACCGCATACATTTATTCAAATTATCATGAATTATATTCTAATTTACCTAATTTAGCAGATTTAATTAAACATAATAAACAATTAACATTACAAAATCAAGACAATAACATTTATAATGTCAATAAATTAAATATTTTATCATTAATCATTATTAACGATATGAGACAAAAAAATGTAAATATCAATTGTAAAAACGGAGACCATATTTTATATGATTTCCTTTTTAGCTATGATTATATTGATTATTATTATTCATATATTTTCAAATAAACAATTATCAAAAAAAAATAAAGTAAAATACATACATATCAATTTTAAAACAAAGTTAAGCACAAAGTGCAACATATCTACGATATAGTAAAATTTAAGGATAATTATATATTTTTTTTAATTTACATTTTTACGTGCAGTATAAATTCCGTGTAATTCTTTACACATTTTATCTAAATTAAATCGATTTGTGTTAAATTTAATAATCAAATATCTATTTATTATATCATTAATTTCTAAATTGAAATCATTATCTAAATCCATTAACTCATCCATAGTATTTTTGTATTCTCTTAATGTTTTATTAGATTGAATATCAATACCAAATTTATTTCTTTTATTTAAATTAATAG
>JACCDQ010275301.1_pt1 | contig 34118 bp, 33 predicted proteins | sample 7446031 | NCBI WGS metagenome assembly JACCDQ01 (sample SAMN15323442, study PRJNA562643) | freshwater metagenome | isolation source: river surface water | place: USA:Blue River Watershed | collected 2017-08-17 | reverse complement strand
AATTGAAACCAGCACTTGGCTGGGAAACCATTTGTATGACGTGGGATTAATTTCACGGTTGCCTTGTTCAGTTATTTTTTTCTTCTTTCCAAGTCTTAATCGTAGTGAAAAGTGAGACGGATAAAGTATGATTGACTTCGCGCTTATTCAGAATTCTTGATACTCCATTTTCTTCCAAATTGGCGAATCCTTTGTTGATGGTTTGGTTTAAATATCCTACTTCCAATCGGCCATTTCGAGGAATAACATAACCTATCCCGATGAATGCGCGATTTTGGTCAAAGATGTTGGTTGTGACATTGGTGCCGAAAGAAGCGAAATACTCATCCATCAGGGATAGGTACAAACAATTGTCTTTAAATGCGGCATCTTTTGAGTAGAGGGCAATGTTGATCTTTTCCATAAAGCGAGCTCGATTTGAATAGATAAATTCGTTTGATTGGAATTGTACATTGTTGATTTTGATATTCGCTGGTGACTCGACCCATCTTTCCTCCAAACGCAAACGGGTGGTAAATTCAAATTTTGAATGTGTGTTTTTTTGTTGGAGCTGCTGCCAAATTCGATGCTCCTCAAATGCGGCCTTGGACGGTATAGCGCCGTATGCCGATGAATGTACATAAGCATATCCCGCGGTTACCGATAAGCCAGCTCCAATATCGCGTGTCAGGCCTCCACGGAGAAGTGTTTGTTGTGGAAAATTGAAATACTCATTTCTTCGCCATTGCACTTCTTGATGAATGGACCATTTAGGAGAAATACTCCAAATAATCGTGTTGTTTACCCAAGCGTTTTGATTGATGAAGGATTGACTTGCTTGGGCGTTTAACGTGATTGCAGATGCTGAGAGTGCCAAAATGATGAAGATCTTTTTGAAAAGCATAGAAATAATTTTTTCAAGATTAAGTTCTATTCAAGATTGGCGTTTCGGATTAACAATGAATTAAACCTTATTGGGTTTTCTTCGTTTTCGATAAGCGTAATATGCTGCCACGGTTTCAATAGCCTTTTGCATCGCTTTATTGATGGGCATCCTGTCATTCAATTGAATATCTATCGAGGACATTCTGGAATGATAGTGTACCATCACAGGTAATTTTTTGCCGGAATCAGAGGCTTTAGCAACCTCATTTGGCATTTCCTCTTTGAGGATTTTGCATGTCACCAATTCTTTTTTCTCTTCTTTATTAATGCGGGCGGAATAGCCAAAAAGTCTGCATATCAATCCTCGGTTGGGATATGCGTTACAAAGCCCTCCAAATGATGTGACGTTAGGACGAAACACAAAGCATGTTGGGTCTGCTTTTGATTGAAGTTGCTCATATTGATCCCAGTGAATGTCTTGGTCAAACCATTCCAAAGCCAGTGGAAGAAATTCTACAGGAGAAGCTTCTACGTCGGGCTTTTTGCAGCATTGCCCACATCCTGAAATACAGCGCAATCCGGATTCGTTTTGAAGACTGTCAATGTGAGCATCCAATCTCGCATACACTTTCTTTACTTGTTGGACTTTTTGAGGAAGGGTTTTCATAATTCACATTTTGCTGTTTGCAAATGTTCAAACAAACCCAAAAACCAGCAAAGAGAAAAATCACCTTTGTTTCGACAAAATTCATTCTATGAGAATTTTATTGATAACGTTACATCTTCTACTGATCTCTGTTGCTTCACTTTTTTCGTGGGAAGAACCAACGGTGCGTCAAGAAATCCCTGCAGTGCTAGGGGCTAATGGTGTTTCAGTAATCAAAGTTAAAGTTAATAAGTCTGATATTGATGGTTTTGCAATGTTGGAAATTAATGTTCCTGATGGTTTTACAGCCAAAGCCATAGAAACAAAAGGAGCATCTTTTACTTTCTCTGAAAGGAAAATGAGATTTGTCTGGATGAATCTTCCGGATGTAAGTCATTTTGATATTACCTATCAGTTGGTTCATCTGCAGGGCAGTAAAACTTTGGAAAAATTACAAGGTGTTTTTTCTTTTGTAGAAAATAACAAAAAGAAAGAAGTGGCGATTGATAATCAAATTATCAATGGCTCCGTTCAAGTAAACAATTCTGAGATGGGTGAAGATGTGATTGAGCAATCTTTTCACTCCTTCCTGAATGCAGCAAATGATTTACCGGCTTGTGAAAGAACAGTCACCAAGAAAGATGATGAATTTATTGTTGAATTGGTATTGCACCTCAATGGGATGAAGGGTTTTTTGAAAATGCAGGAATGGGCCTCCAACGGTTGCGTTTTATCAAAATTCCAAAGTGCAGGTGCTACGGTAACAGTAGATGGTTCAACGATAAAATTTGTTTGGTTTGAAGTGCCAGCTGCTGAGACAGTTGTTGTGAAATACAAATTAAAATGTGCTTCAATTCCTGAAGATGGCTTGACCATTGACGGAAAGTTAAGCTTCACCGTGGACAATCAACCGCGCGAAGTACCCATTATATTGGCATCTCAGGCTGCAAAAGCTGAAGCTCAGAGTACGCAGGAGATCAAATCAGAGATTCAGGAGACCCAGGTTCAAGAAGAGAAAAAGGAAGTTGTAGTTGAAACCGTTGAGGAAGTTAAAACGCCTTCAAATCCCACTAGAGTAACAAAGCCGGATGCGGTTAAGACGACTGATAACGTGGAGATTAAGGCCAAGTCCTCTGCTAGTGTAACTACTGGTCAATCCAAAGTGAGCTTTAAGGTTCAGATATTGGCCAACCATAGAAGTGTATCCGAGGAGGAGTGGGTGAACAAATATGGCGTTCAAGAAGAAAAGCAAGTGAGCAATCATGAAGGTTGGATGAAATGGACGGTTGGAAGCTATTCTGATTACAAGGATGCTCGCGGTAAAAGAGAAAGTTTAAATGCAAAATGTCCAAATTTACCCGGACCATTTGTAACAGCTTTTCAGGATGGGAATAGAATTACAGTACAAGAAGCCTTGATGATATCCCAACAAAAGTGGATTCAGTAAAGGACAGAAATATACTTATTGTCAAGCAACGGCTTACATAAGTACTTTGGTTAATAATAGAATTTGTTTAGGTAATGTTGTCTGAAAACCCTCGAAAGAGGGTTTTCGCTTTATATAGAGGCATGAACGATACAATTCTTTTTCGAGATTTCATCACCTACTTGAGGGTTGAGCGAGTATTGGCAGCAACCTCAGTGGAGTCGTATTCATTTGATTTGAAGAAGGCCATGGCTTTTGCTAAGGACGTTTCAAAGCCTTTGTTGGCCTGGGAGACGGCTGATGTTCGAGCATTTTTAAAAAGTTGTGTTGGAGAGGATATGGCCTCATCAAGTCAGAGCAGGATGATCAGCACCTTACGTTCTTTTTTCCATTTTCTTTTTTTAGAGCGTTACATCAAAATCGATCCTATGGAATTGATTGAAGCGCCCAAAATGGGAAGGTACTTGCCTGATGTGCTGAATCAAAGTGAGGTGTTGGCATTGATAGATTCTGTGGATTTGTCCAAAACAATGGGACACAGAGATCGTGCGATGTTGGAATTGTTGTACAGCTCGGGATTGCGGGTGAGTGAACTTTTGGGTTTGAAAATTTCTCAATGCCATTGGGATGAGGGCTATCTAAGAATTGTAGGAAAGGGCAACAAAGAACGTTTGGTTCCAGTGGGGGAGTGGGCTGTGAAATGGATTTTTCATTACATGGAAGTGGAAAGAAGCCATTTGCAAATAATTTCACAGGCTGAGGATGTACTATTCCTAAATTATAGAGGCAAGCCGTTGACCCGTATGACTGTCCTTAATATCGTTAAGCGCCAAGCCAGGATGGTTGGTGTCCAAAAGGAGATTTCACCCCATACATTTCGGCATTCTTTTGCAACTCATTTGGTGGAGGCTGGTGCTGACCTCAGGTCGGTTCAAGAAATGTTGGGTCACGCATCCATCACAACGACAGAGATATACACGCATTTGGATCGTCAGAGACTCAAAGAGGAAATACTTGTCTTCCATCCGAGATACCAAAAGAAAAAGGGGCAATAAGCCCCTTTTTCAAATCTATTATCAAAAAAATTACTTCTTGAATTTGGAGTAACGACTGTTGAATTTATCGATACGACCTGCTGTATCCACCAACTGGGATTTTCCAGTAAAAAATGGGTGAGAGGTGTGAGTGATCTCCAATTTTACTAATGGATACTCATTACCATCTTCCCATTGGATGGTTTCTTTGGTATTAATTGTTGATTTTCCAAGGAATGCATATTCATTGGACATATCTTTAAAAACTACTAAGCGATAGTTTTCTGGGTGAATTCCGTCTTTCATCTTTTCTAAAATTGGGATGCAAACATAGTAATAAAATGTTTAATTACAAAGAATATTGAAAGCCGATTGCTAAAACCTCTCTCAATTGCACTCCTGGTCCTTTGATTTCGGCAGTTGGATTTCCTTGGCTGTCAAATCCTGCGGGGGTTTTGACCAAAATAATATCATCGTCGTAAAGCATTTGCATAATGAGAGAAAAACCCAAGTATTTGTTGATTTTGCAACCCAATACACCTTCAAAGTTCACGTCGATGTTTTGAGGTTGGTTCAAATAGCTGGAAAACAACTCTAGTTTGGAATCCAGTCTATATTGTTCTTTCCAAGATTTAGAGAATCCCATTCGTAGATAGGCTCCATATTCAATTCGGATGTTTTTTCCTGGAGTGATGATTTCCCCTTCGTTGTCATAAGTTGCCGGAGTTACGCCAAATTGACCAAGGTTTGCAAGACGTTGATTTTTTACGATGGTTCCTTTACAAGTAAAAGGGGAGACAAAGCATGTAATCTTGCGCTGCTCAAGGTAGTCCATGCCTAGGGCGGCTGTAAAATAGGCGGGAGATAGCCAATCAGAAATTTTTCCACGGGCAAGGTCCGGTAGGCCTTTGGAGCCAGCTACGTATCCGGGTGCAAATTGGGTTTTGAAGTTAACCATCGCAGTATAACTCCAATTGTATTTGGCTAGTCGGCCGTATTTGCTGGTCAAATCAATTTTATCGTCGGTCTTGATAGATGGTTCTTTGATATCGATCAAAGACCGGCCGTAAGCAAAGTTGAATATATTGTCCCAACTGTGTCGATCATCTCTGTAAAATAGGCTGTAGGTACCCATGCCTGAAATATTGATGGCGGAATTCCCTCCCGCTGACCAATTACTTAAATAAGTTTGTGTTGAATTTAAGCTTATCGAGCCTCGATCAACCCAGCCCTTGTCGACAATCTCAAAAGGACTTTTAATCAGTTTTTCAGCGTCAGGGCCAAGTATAATTTGACCAAACGAATGTTGAATTAAAACGCAAAGCGAAAAAGCGAAAAAGAATTTTAAGTGCTGGCTACTTTGCATATTTTACAAAATTAATCTGAGTAATTGATTTTTCATTCTTAATTTGTCTAAAATTATGGCATACAATTCAAAAGTAGTTTTGGCTTGGGCAGAAGCGGTTGGGGGCAATAAGGAAATTAGGGATTGGTTAATGACCAACGGTTTCCCTGAACTTGGCCTTTTTGTTTTTGCACTGCACCACAAAAGGGAAGCGCGAGAGTGGTTGTTGGAGAATAAGTTTCCACATTTAATTGCCTGTGTCGAGTGTGCTGAGGGGAAGGAAAGTGCTTGTCAGTGGTTGACAAAGTTTGATTTTGGAATACTGGAGAAGGTAGGTCGCGCTGGGGATAACCAAGAGGAAGCGCTTAGTTGGCTGGTTGACCATGGTTACCAGGATTTTGCTCGATTGGCTATCAGAATTAGAAATGTAAAAAACGACATTCAGTCGCGCCATGATGACATGCATTTTATTTCGCCGGAGTAGGTTTTTCAGATTAAATTTGTGGCATGGCCAAGAAAAAGGTTTTGATGGATGAGGGACTATTGCAAATAGTTATTCAACGGCTCTGTCATCAGTTGGTAGAAAATTACTCTCCCTTTGAAAAGTTTATTTTAATCGGTTTGCAGCCGAGGGGTGTGGATTTTTTAAAGGAATTATCATCACAACTGAAGCAATTGTATCCCAATATTGACATCCACACGGGTATTATTGATCCCACTTTTTATCGCGATGATTTTAGAAGAGGAGACAAACAGTTGTTGGCCCACACTACAAAAATCCCAGTAAATCTTGATGGATACAAAGTGGTATTGGTGGATGATGTGCTATTTACAGGAAGAACCATTCGCGCGGGTATAGAAGCTTTGATGGAATATGGCCGTCCTTCTGCGATAGATTTGATGGTACTCATCAATAGGAAATTTTCAAGACAGCTGCCCATTGAACCTTTGTTCGTCGGGAAGAGTATAGATCATTACGATGGTCAAAAGGTGCGTGTGATTTGGAAAAATGAAGACAATGCGTCTTCACAAGTATTATTAGCTCAAGAGTAAGTTTATGCAAGAAAAGCAATTGTCCACAAGGCACCTTCTCGGTATCAAAGATTTGTCTGCCGCCGATATCCAATTGATTTTTGAGCACGCTGATGAGTTCAAGGAAGTGCTGCAACGACCAATTAAAAAGGTGCCTTCATTGCGTGATATCACAGTAGCGAATTTGTTTTTTGAAAATTCGACAAGAACGCGTTTGAGTTTTGAATTGGCGCAAAAGCGCCTAAGCGCTGATGTTGTTAATTTCTCTGCGGCTACATCAAGTGTCAAGAAAGGTGAGACGCTTGTAGATACGGTCAATAACATTTTGGCCATGAAAGTCGATATGGTCGTTATGCGACACGCATCTCCTGGAGCTTGTATTTTCTTGAGTCAACATATTGATGTGCCCATTATCAACGCCGGTGATGGAACCCATGAACATCCAACTCAAGCGCTATTGGATGCGTTCTCAATTCGTGAAAAGATTGGCGATTTAAAAGGTAAGAGAGTTGTTATTGTTGGGGACATCACACATTCACGTGTTGCATTGTCCAATATCGATTGCTTGCAAAAGGTTGGTGCTGAAGTTATGGTTTGTGGTCCCGCAACGATGATCCCAAAACATTTAGCAAAACTGGGCGTGAAAATAGAACACGACCTAGACAAGGCATTGGCATGGTGCGATGTCGCCAACATGTTAAGAATTCAATTGGAAAGGCAAGACACTGATGTTCGCTTTTTTCCAAGCTTAAGAGAATACAGTTTACAATACGGGCTAACACAAGAAAGGCTTGATAAGCTGAATAAGAAGATAGTGGTGATGCATCCCGGTCCCATCAATAGAGGTGTTGAAATTTCCTCTGAAGTGGCTGATGGCGACCAAAGCATAATTCTTGATCAAGTTGAAAATGGAGTAGCGGTTAGAATGGCTGTTATTTACCTTTTGGCACAACAAATTCAAAGGTCTTGATTCAACAAGAAATTCTTTTATATTTGTAGAAAAGCCTTCGTATGAAATTCGCAGTAGAACCAAAAGATAAATTAGTCGTCATCTCGACCAACATTGAGAAGTTGGATGCTTTACAAGCGCCTGAGTTAAAGAGCGAGATTGTATTGCAAAATAAGGCAGGTGTGCGAAATATTGTATTGGACCTTACCTCCACGAGATATATCGATTCGTCAGGATTGTCTGCCATTTTGGTAGCGAATAGATTGTGTAGAGATGCCAATGGGACTTGTGTTATAACAGGTTTGCAGGAAGCGGTAAAGAAATTGATTGCTTTGTCTCAACTCGAAACCATTTTGAAAATTACTCCAACGGTCAATGAGGCAATTGACCTGATTTATATGGAAGAAATAGAACGTGAACTTTAATATTATAGAAATGAAAAAACTAATACTTTCTTTATTCGTAGCAGCTTCGTCTCTTGTTGGACAATCGCAATGCAATCCACTAGACTATAATTTTGGAGCAGTAGCTTATGGCGTTTATCCCGATACTGCAACAGGATTGACTCCGGCATATTTGAATCAACCATATACCCAAGTCATTTATATGTTGGTACCAACCGATGCAGGTTTGATTGATCCTGCTTATACAGGGGTTCCAATTTCAACCATTGAATTGAATAACATTCAATATGATAATGGTACAGGTACAATGCAAGATGTTTCCAATTTGGGTCTTACATTGAATTGTAATCCTGCAAACTGTACTTTTGATGCGGGCGGGCAATATTGCGGAAGCGTATCAGGTGTGCCGAATACAGCAGGATCTTTTCCAGTTACCATCAATGTTACAGCAAATATCACTTTCTTCGGTGTTCAGATTCCTATTCCATATGCTTACACAGGATATACGTTTGTTGTAAATGCAGATGCTTCTGTTGCGTTAGTGAACAATCAATCATTTGAAGTAGGAATGGCCAAGCCTAATCCGGCTAACAATTGGGTGAACATTCCATTTGAATCTCCAGCTGTTGAAGAGGTTGATGTAGTGGTAACAGGATTACTTGGAAATAAAGTTTTTGAGAAAACAGTTACAGCCAAGCGTGGTGAAAATCAATTGGCAATCGAAACATCTAGCTGGGAAGAAGGTGTTTATTTGTACACTGTACAAAGCGGATCTACCAAAGTAACTCGTCGTTTATTGGTTCAGCACTAATTGAATTTTGACATTACCATATTGGGCTGTGGAGCAGCGACGCCAACTCAGCGTCTTTCGCCCACAGCCCAATTTGTTTCTATACATGATCATTCTTTTTTAATCGATTGCGGTGAAGGTACCCAGATGCGAATTCGCCAGATGGGTTTTAAAATGCAAAAGATTGAAGCGATTTTTATTTCGCATTTGCACGGCGATCACTTCTTTGGTTTAATTGGTCTATTGAGTACTTTTTCCTTATTGGGTAGAACCAAGGAATTGTCGATCATTGCTCCGAAAGACCTGGAGCCTTGGATTTTTCAAACTCTGAGAATTTCAGATTCGTACTTGACATTTCAGGTTCAATTTGTGGCAACAGAAAAGAATCAATCAGGTACTATTTATGAGACCGATTTTTTGACGGTCAAAGCAGTTCCAGTAAAGCATCGAATTGCTTGTCATGCATTTTTGTTTTCTGAAAAACCCCATCCGCTTAAAATTCATAAGAGTGCTATTGAGGAGCATCAGCTCGGCATCGAAGAAATGGTGCAATTGAAGAGGGGGATAGATGTTTTCAGGGAAAATGGAAAAACGATTTTATCCGTTGATGTTTGTGAGCCGGCTTTGCCGATAAGAAAGTACTTTTTCTGTTCAGATACTGTGCCTCTAAAATTGGAGGATGAAGAATTGTTCGATGTTGACTTATTGTACCATGAGTCTACTTTTTTGGAAGACCATGTGGAGCGCGCCGCTCATACATTTCATTCGACTGCTCGACAAGCTGCAGATGTAGCCAATCATTTGCGTGCAAAGAAACTATTGCTGGGACATTTTAGTGCCAGGTACCATGATTTAAGCTTGTTTGAGAAGGAAGCCCAAGAGGTATTTGCTCAATCTCAAGTAGCTATCGAGGGTTCTACCTATTCGATAAAGCTATGAGCAATAGGTGTCAATGACACGTCCACTCAGCCATTCACCGATAAAAGGCGAATTGGCAGATTTGGATTTCCAATCTTTTTTGTTCACTAAGGTGTTTTCTGCCGTCGTAAATAAAGTAGCGCGCAATGTTTCGCCTTCTTCTATACGATGGGTAGGAATACCAAAAATTTGAGAAGGATTTATTGTCCATTTTTGGATGATTTCTTCCAATGACAAGTCACCTTCTAATGCAGTGAAAGCGATTTGAAATGCATGTTGTATGCTGCTAATGCCAAAGGAGGCATATTCGAACTCTACATTTTTTTCTTCAATCACCACGGGCGTATGATCGCTCATGATGATATCGATGGTATTATCGGCAAGTCCCTTGATAAGTGCATCTCTGTCTTTGCTGGTTCTGAAAGGAGGCAGGGTTTTTAGATTGGAAGGAAATAATTTTAAATCCTCGTCGATAAAACTCAATTGATGTGCCGCTATACCACAAGTGACAGCTAGACCAGATTTTTTGGCTTTGCGTATGATATCAACACTTTCACTGCAAGAGATATTTGAGAAGTGAAGGCGTCCGCCGGTGTACTTTAAAATTTCTATATCGCGTTGAATCTGCATGTATTCACTTACGTTGCTTAAGCCTTTGGTTCCCATTTGGGTGCTTGTTTTGCCTTCATGCATAAGGCCTCCAGGATTCAATTCGTGATTGAAAGGCAAAACGATGACCAATCCATTAAATGTTTTGGAGTATTCCAATGCCCTCGCTAAAAGAGTCGTTGATACAGCAGATTTATCGTCTGAAAATGCAATAGCGCCGGCATTCTTCATGTCGAACATCTCTGAGAGTTGCTTGCCTTTCATTTGCTCTGAAAGACAACCTACAGGATGAAATTTAATTCCATTTTGTCCATTTTGCTTAATGTATGCTACCTGAGCTGCTTGGTATGTTGGCGGATTGTGCGAAGGGAAAACAACCACATCCGTAATACCTCCTTTTGTAGCTGCATGACTTGCAGTAGCAAAAGTTTCAGCATCTTCATTTCCAGGCTCACCAACCCTTACTTGACCATCAATCCAACCCGCAGATAGGAACATTTCCTTGCCTTCAACAATTGTCGTTGTTGTAGAAGGGACAATAGACTTTGCAATTTTTTTTATTCGTCCTTTCTCAATCCATACATCCATTTTTTTCAAATGGAATGGACTATTGGGGTCGACAATCGTAACAGCTTTGATACAGGTGTTTTTTACATTTTCCATATGCCTATCAAAATTGATTCAGTAAGTAAACAAGTGAGTGCTAAGATGACAAGGAACCACCACAGGTGTTTGCCTTCGTCCATTTTGGTAACGAGGTTCCCAATGTTTTCAATTCCTTCTTCAATGATTTCTATATCGCACAACCCTTCGTATTTGTTTTTTTGCTCTTCTAACTCCTCTTTGCTATAAAACTGCAGTTGTGATTCAAGTTTACCTGAATTGACACCAATGGTGTAGATACTCTGTTGATTCCATATTACATCGTAGTGCCCTGTACTGGGTAAAAATGGCCCCATGGATATTTCTGTATTGTTTTGAATATTCCGGACCAAGGGAATGAAGGTTTCATTGTTTATCCGATGCTTCATTTGAAGCTGATTGTCTCCCTGCAGATTCAAGTTTTTCAACTTCAAGGGCACAGTTTGTCCCAATGTGAAATCTAAGGGTTGAGGTGAAGATGCCAATTCTGACATTCGTATAAGCGAGATAGGAAAAATACTATGACCAAACAAATTGGTGTGCGCACAGTCAACATTCATTATCCAAACAGATCCATTACCAAGTGCGGTGTAGGCGATGAGAGGGTCCGAATTGATATACTTCAGCACAGTGGTCATCGAAGAGGATGGTACCCACCTCCAATGTCTTTCAGAATAAGGCAATGCGAATTTGTCTTTTGAATCAAAAATATTTCTAAATAGAACAGACTCGTAGTCCAGATCCTTACCGGACATGTTTTGGTCAATCAATTCAATTTTATTGCCCAAATTGAGTTGAGGAAAGAATGTATTCCATGCTGCGTTTCCTGAAATTCCGGGTATTACAATCAAAGTCTTTCCATTCTTTGCAGCCTCTATTGCGGCAGCCATAATTCCACTAGAAACATTGGGGACATTTTCTATTACCAATACATCGTTTTTTAACCATGCTTGCACATCTATACTTGTGGGCGAGTAATTGGATGTTTTGAAGTGTGGGTCATTCAAGAAAACTTCCGTGGAATGCGTATTGTCTCCGAGAATACCAATATTTCTGGAAGATTCAACTTTGTAGGTAAAGAAATATTTGTTGTCAAATTGAATAGGGAGATCATTCAGAATGATAGATCCAATTTGAATACCTTCCTGCGAAGGGGTTAGTTGATAGGATATGGTTTGTTCACCCCCCGATGGAATGCTCACACTTGTCACACCTTTGTTTTGGTTGTTGATGTTTAACTCACAGCGCACATCTTGAATATCAGTGTTTCCGCTATTCTTGACGCTAATCAATAACTTTTCTTCCTGTCCCATCAGATGCGAAGGGGAGTCGAAATAAATGCTATCGATATAGATATTGGGGCTTTCTGCATTCTGAACAGGAACCCATCGGTAATCCACTTCGCTTAGGAACTTTATATTGTCCAAAGCTGATGTAGATTTTTGAAAATCAGATATCCAAAAGACTTTTTTATTTGGGTTTTGGTCTTTCTCAAAAAGATCCCTTTGACGTTCCCAAACGTCTTGAATAGAACGATGGACAGGACTCAATTGTATGGATTGAATAATTTCAATGGCTTTGTTCTTTGAAACAAAGTGTTGCTGGATTCCTTTGAAATCATTGGATATGATTTGGAACATATCATTTTCATTGTAAGCAAATGCGATATCTAGCGCTTTGTTCTTGGCATGGTCTAACAGGGAGATTTCGTTTTTACTGTTTTCCATACTCAACGAATTGTCCACGTAGATGGACACGAGTTTCTTTCCAGAGTTCCCTTTATCAAGCGGAAGTATGGGTTGGGCAAAAGCGATTACAATTGCTGCTATGGCGATTAGTCGGAGCAATAGAATAATAAAGTGACGAAGCTTTGATTTTTTTTGACTTTCCGTTTTTACTTCAGATAAAAATGAAGTGAAAGGGAAGTACAATGTTTTGTGTTTCCGAAAATTGAAAAGATGCACGATAATCGGAACAGAGAGAGCCGTAAGCCCCCACAACATTTCAGGCCTTAAAAAGTGCATGTGACAAAGATATGCGATGAATACTTAGTATTCAATGCGACCATCGACCATTTTTAAAATTCTGTCGGATTGTCCTGCTAGTTTTTCATTGTGCGTGACAATGACAAAGGTTTGGTTCATTTGAGTGCGCAGCTGAAAAAATAGTTGGTGCAGTTCCTCTGCATGCTGAGAGTCAAGATTTCCAGAAGGTTCATCAGCTAGAATGATTGAGGGATTGTTCATCAAAGCCCGCGCTACAGCCATTCTTTGTTGCTCACCTCCGGAGAGTTCAGATGGGGAGTGGTGGTGTCGTGCTTCAACATGAAGTAAGGCCATCAATTCCAAAGCCCGTTTTTTAGCATCGTCCTTATTGGTCCCTGCGATCAATGCGGGCATCATGACGTTTTCCAAAGCTGTAAACTCCGGTAAAAGATTGTGAAACTGAAAAACGAAACCAATTTTTTGATTTCGAAACTTGTTGAGTTGTGATGCGCTCAACTTGAAGACATCCTCATGGTCAAAGAAGATACTGCCAGAATCGGGTCGATCCAAAGTGCCCAAAATCTGCAGAAGCGTTGATTTTCCTGCTCCTGATGCGCCAACGATGGATACGACTTCGCCTTTTTGTATGGATAAATCAACACCCTTGAGAACCTCCAAGGGACCGTAATTTTTCTTTAGATTTTTGATTTCGATCACTTTGCAAAGTAAAGAAGGATTTCGCTTACCTTCGCAACCGAAAAATATTTGAGAAATGAATATTCACGAGTACCAAGGAAAGAGCATTTTATCGCAATATGGTGTTGCGGTTCAACGCGGTTATGTAGCTTCTACACCAGAAGAAGCAAAAGAAGCGGCTGTCCGCTTGAAAGAAGAAACTGGCACAGGTTGGTTTGTGGTGAAAGCCCAAATTCATGCCGGTGGTCGCGGAAAAGGAACGGTAACTGAGACCGGTTCTCGTGGTGTCGTTTTGGCAAAAAGTATTGACGAAGTTCCAGAAAAGGCTGCTGGTATTTTGGGTGGTCACTTGGTGACCCTTCAAACCAAGGCTACTGGAAAATTAGTAAGCAAGGTGTTTGTCGCTGAAGATGTGTATGCTCCAGGTGCTAGTGAGCCCAAAGAGTTTTATATGTCGGTTTTGTTGGATAGAGGTCAAGGCAGAAATGTGATCGTTTATTCTCAAGATGGCGGTATGAATATCGAAGAGGTAGCTGAAAAAACACCTGAGCGTATATTCAAAGAAACCATCGATCCATTAACAGGGGTAACGGATTTCCAAACGAGAAAGATTGCTTTCAATTTGGGTTTGAGCGGTGAAGCGTTCAAGCAAATGGGCAAATTTGTAAAGGCATTGTATGCTGCGTATGTGGGTTGTGATGCTTCTATGTTTGAGATCAATCCAGTTCTTAAAACATCAGATGACAAAGTTATTGCTGTAGATGCCAAAGTTACATTTGATGGAAACGGTTTGTTCCGTCATCCAGATTACTTGGCGATGCGCGACGTTACAGAAGAGGATCCTATCGAAGTTGAAGCTGGCGCTGCCGGTTTGAACTATGTGAAATTGGATGGTAACGTAGGTTGTATGGTTAATGGTGCAGGTTTGGCAATGGCTACAATGGATATCATCAAATTAAGTGGTGGTGAACCCGCTAACTTTTTGGATGTCGGTGGTACAGCGGATGCAAAACGTGTAGAAACTGCCTTCAGAATGATTCTTCGTGATTCAGCCGTTAAAGCGATTTTGGTAAACATCTTTGGTGGTATCGTTCGTTGCGACCGTGTTGCTCAAGGGGTAGTGGATGCGTACAAGAATATGGGCAACATTGAAGTTCCTATTATTGTTCGTTTGCAAGGAACGAATGCTGAAGAGGCTAAACAATTGATTGACAACAGTGGATTGGCTGTGCATAGTGCTATCACTTTGCAAGAGGCAGCAGACAAAGTAAAAGCTGTATTGGCATAAATGAATTATAGTTTTCAAGAGGAAAGCGCAATGGACCTACGTTCATTGCGCTTTTTGGTTTTATGGCCGCACAAGTCAAGCATAGATGATTGTCTATTGGACGCTGATTTTGAAAAGGGCACCAAGCACTTTTCCGCAAGAGATGAAAACAATGAAGTAGTTGCATGTTGCACGATGATGCATGAAGCAAGAACAATTGATTCGATGCTTTGTAATATTCGATTGCGGGCAATGGCAACGCATCCTTCCATTAGAGGCGCAGGCTTAGGAAAAAAGCTTTTGTCTTTTGCGATCTCGAATTATCAAGGCGAGAATTTTTGGTGTGATGCAAGGCAAATTGCTGTTCCATTTTATTTGAACTGTGGATGGCAAGTGAGATCTGAGCCGTATCAGATTCCCATTATTGGAACACATTATTTGATGACCAAATAAAAAAAGGGGACTCAGGTCCCCTTTTTTCACTTAGTGCGGAATAATCTATTTCAAAAATCCAAATTCTTTGCTGTACATCAACATCTGTTCAGAGAATTCTTTCATGTAGGTTACTTTGACATCAACGACGTTGCCATTGTTGTCTTTTACAGGAACCAGAACTGGGTTCATGAATCCGTTGTATGGCGGGATGTTCAATTTTTCTGAACGATAGACTACTTCTTTGTGAATGTCCAAATCAACTTTTTTACCATATCCATCAGCTAAATTTTTGGCTGCTTCATAATCGCCTTGTGATGTGATTCTTTGCACCTCATTCAGAAGTTTTCCAACGTAAATACGGATTGCTTTGTAGTCACGGATGTCGAAATATGTTTTTCCATCACGCTCCACTTTTACAATGGCAGGATTTTCACTGGATTGTGCTTGTTCAAAAATCCAATTGCAGATCCAAGCTCTATTGCGCATGTGGGCTTCTTCGATTTCTTCTTCAAATTTCAATCTGCGCAATTGAACCAACATTCCATTTCTGAAATACCCATCGTATTCGGCGAAACCTACTTCGATACTGGGCATCAATCCCCATTCTACTAGTTGTGGATCCATTACATAATACAAGGCAACCAAATCTGCACGCCCTTCTTCAATGGTTGATGCAAACTCTTTTAGTGTCTGAGAAGAAGGAGCAACACCATTTTCCAATTGTCCACTCGCATGGCCAATAACTTCGTGCATTGCAGTGTGCATCTTGCCGGCAATTTCTCCGTATTTGATTGCGCGCTCAATTTCTTCAGCATCATGGGCAAATTCAGTCAGCATGCCTGACCCACCAGCCTTGTTGTTGGCATCTTCAATGTTTCCTAAGCTCACACTTTTTGAACCATGTAAAGTACGGATCCATTGAGAGTTGGGGAGATTAACACCAATCGGAGTTGAAGGATTGGCATCCCCTGACTCACCGGCTACGTTGACTACTTTGTATGTAATTCCTTTTACTTCTTTTTTCTTGTGCTCAGGATGTGTAGGACTGTTGTCCTCAAACCATTGTGCGTGATCCATCATCACTTTCATTCTTTCACTTGCTTCAAAGTCATTGATTTCTACAATCGTTTCGTATGAACCTCTGTTTCCAAGTGGATCATTGTATACCTCAACAAAACCGTGAATAAAATCAATGTCACCTTCCGTGGCTCTCGCCCATTGGATGTTGAAGTCGTCCCACGCTTTTAAATCTCCGGTTTTGTAAAACTGAATTAACTTTCTAATCACAACGGCTTGTTTGTCGTTTTCTGCAACACGCTCAGCTCGTTCTAACCACATGACAACTTGCTCCAATGCCTTACCGTATTTACCGCCAACTTTGTAAACTTCTTCCTGTAATTTTCCATTCACCTTGACCAAATCTGCATTGATTCCATATGACAATGGGGCTCTGTCATCGGACTTGATTTTGCTGGCATAGTATGCCAAAGCCTCTTCTGTAGTTATGCCTGGGCCATAAAAGTTGACAGACGAATTTTCTACCAAACCTTTTGAAGCATCTTTTTCAACTTTTTTTGCAGCAATGTTGGGGTTGAAAATAACTTCTAAGACTTCGGATGAAATATCCGTTTTGGTAGCCTTTGCTATTTCTTGCAAGTAGGATTTTGAAAACTGGGGTTGGTGTTTCTGATTGGAGTAATGATGATGGATACCATTGCTCATCCATATTTGCTTCAAATATGTTTCGAAGGATTTCCAATCGTTGTTGTTTTTGTCTCCGTCAAATCGGGTGTAAATGTTTTCTAGTGCTGTGCGAATGGCCAGATTGTATTTGCCATTTTGTGCCCACATAATGTCCCGTCCAGCCAATCCTGCTTGGGTTAAAAAGTACACCAATTCTTTTTGTTGCAATGACAATCTATCAAAGTTGGGTAATTCATATCTCAATATGCGGATATCCGCAAATCGATCCGCTTCATAAACAAATTCAGATGACTGTGCTTGTTTTTCATTGGATTGTGATGATGATGTAAGTGATTGGCTCAATGCCGCCATGACAAGTGTGCCGGTAATCAATAATTTTTTCATTTGAATGCTAATTGAGAACCCTAAGATACAAGGAGTGCGAAGGGAGAGTTTTTAAGAAATTTCAATAAAAACCCATACTTATTAACAAATTAACAGGGTTCCTTTTTATCTTCGCTTCATGTTGAAATTGACAACCGCAGGCGTGAAGATTGAGGTACTTACCAAGTACGAGGATGGCATTAGCAGCCCTGTATTGAATAGTTTTGTTTTCTCATATCAAATCACGATTCATAATACCAATGATTTTCCAATTCAATTGATGCGAAGGTTCTGGGATATTTTTGATTCTTCTGGACAGTGCAGAGAGGTTGAAGGGGCAGGTGTAGTGGGTGAGCAACCCTGCATAGCACCCAATGGTACGTTTACTTACAATTCGGCTTGTGATTTGAAAAGTTCACGCGGTAAAATGTCGGGTTATTATACCATGAAGAATCATTTTACTGATGAGTTGTTTATTGTTCAAGTTCCAGATTTTCTTTTGGAAGTTCCCTTTGTATTGAACTAAAATAAAAAAACCGCCCTGAGGCGGTTTTTCATTTGAGGGATTCAATATTATTAACGTGGAGCGCGCTCCTCAGCTATTTTAACATTGATTCGACGACCCTTCAATTCGCTTTGATCCAAAGCGGCAATCGCAGAATGTGCAGCATCGTCGTTGTCCATTTCAATAAAACCAAATCCGCGAGAGCGTCCTGTCTCACGATCTTTGATGATACGAGCGCTTGTTACGTTTCCGTAAGATTGAAATGCACTCTCTAGTTCTTCTCTAGTAAGGCTGAAGGGTAAGCCTGAAACAAAAATGTTCATAAAAAAAAATTAAAAATTTAAACACCTATGGTTTAATAGGTGTAACAAATGTAAACGAAATAATCAATTTTCAAAGCTTTGTGTGAATTTATATTTCATATTCGCATTTTAAAAAAAATAAAGCGATCATGAATTTGGAGAATTTGCCCGATTTGTCGGACTTCTGGAGTAAGGGTAGGACATTTGAAGATTTTTTTCAATATGTGAAGGATCTTCACGATAAAAGGCTTGTTACGGGTAGTGTTCAGAATGATGATTTGTTGGATTACAGTCTGTTGAATGAGAAGAGAATGTCTCGAATTAGTAAACATGGACTGCCTTTCCCAGTTAAGAGTACGGAGCATTTCAATTTGAAGTATGCACTCGTTATAACGGAGGGTTGGTGTGGAGATAGCGCACAGCTATTGCCTTTTTTTGCGAAGTGGACGGAGTTGCATGGAGTTGATTTGCGTATCGTCGGTAGAGATGAGAATGAAGCATTGATGGATCACTTTCTTACCAATGGTTCTAGAAGTATACCCATTATGATTGGGTTAGATGAAAACTTTAAATGTGTTTTTCGTTGGGGCCCGCGTCCCTCAGTAATTGCTGATAAGGTAAAGGAATGGAAATCTTCGGGCATAGAGAAAACAGAAATGGGTTTGTTGATGCATCAGTGGTACACTGATAATAAAGGTCAAGCTGCGTGGTCGGAGTGGGAAGCGCTCTAACAAAGATTATCTTTGCATTATGTACCCAACTTTGTACCATGCTTTCTTGGATTTATTCGGTCTGGATTTTCCATTCTTGAAACTGTTGAACAGTTTCGGATTTTTTGTTGCACTTGCATTCGTTACCGCTTCATATATCCTGAAATTGGAGATGAAGCGAATGGAGAAACTGGGCGTTTTTCCTGATCAAAAAGTTAAGGTAATAATTGGTGCAGGCCCAGACTGGACTGAGATTGTAACCAATGGTGTGATGGGCTTTTTGATGGGGTGGAAGGTTATTTATTTGTTGGTGAATAGTCAAAAATTATTTGCCCATGGCTTGGCTCAGCGGGCTTTGTTTACCTCAGAGGGTTATGTTGGTTTGGGTGTTTTGGTTGGTTTAGCATTGGCGGGTTGGAAGTATTATGATGATAAAAAGGCACAGTTGCCTCAGCCCAAAGAAGAGATTCAATTGCAGCCAGCTCACACTTTGGTTGGAAGTATCACTTTTGTCGCTGCGGTGGCGGGTATGTCGGGAGCTAAGCTTTTTCATTTGTTTGAGAATCCCCGTGAGTTTGTTGCATTTTTTACCCACCCAAGTTTGGAGGGGTTCATCAGTGGGTTGACCATTTACGGGGGCATAATTGTAGGTTCGATAGTTGTTCTTTTGTATGCCAAAAAGAAGGGTTTGCCGCTTTTAAACTTGGCAGATGCCGCAGCGCCAGGAATGATTTTGGCGTATGGTGTTGGTCGTATGGGCTGTCAGGTGAGCGGAGATGGAGATTGGGGGATTGACAACCCGGCTCCGGTTCCAAACGTACTCTCTTTTCTTCCAGATTGGTTTTGGTCTTACGACTATCCAAACAATGTGAATGGCATGGGAGAGCCAATGACTAGTGGGACGATATTCCCAGGATATGGAACACATTTAGAGATTCCCGTTTTCCCAACACCTCTTTACGAGACGATCTGGGCCACTTTGATTTTTTTGGTGTTGTGGTGGATGCGAAAGCGCATTCTAATTCCAGGCGTTGTTTTTGGCGCTTATCTGGTTTTAAATGGGATGGAGAGATTCTTCATTGAGCAGATAAGGGTAAATAATTTTGTGTCTTTCCTGGGTATGCGTTGGACCCAAGCAATGGCGATAGCTGTTGTTTTTATGATTGGAGGATTGAGTTTTATTTATTGGCGAAAAAAACAACATGACAGAGGGGCCTAAAGTAGCATTCCATACTTTGGGATGTAAATTGAATTTTTCTGAAACGAGCGAGATCGCAAAGACCTTGTCTCAGGCGGGGTATGCCAAAGTGGAAATGAATGAAAATCCTGATGTTTTGGTTATCAATACTTGCAGTGTTACGGATCAGGCTGATCAGAAATGCCGCAATATTGTTCGCCGCGCAATCAAGTTAAACCCTGAAGTTTTTGTTGCTGTAATTGGTTGTTATGCGCAGTTGAAGCCAGATGAAATTGCGAAGATTGAAGGGGTAAGTGTTGTATTAGGAGCCAATGAGAAATTTAAGATACTGGATTACATCCAAAGGAAAGATCTGGATAAAAAGGTAGTTGTGGGTCATATCAAGGAAGTGAATGAATTTGTCCCTTCATTTTCTTCAGGTGATCGTACAAGAACTTTTCTTAAAGTTCAAGATGGATGCAATTATTTTTGCGCATTCTGCACGATTCCTCTAGCAAGGGGAAGGTCACGAAGCGCTACCATAGAGCAGACTTTGCAACAAGCAAGGAAAGCAATCGAAACTGGTGCCAAGGAAATTGTACTCACGGGTGTCAATATTGGCGATTTCGGAACGGCAAACGGCGAAACTTTTTTCGATTTGGTAAAACAGTTGGATGAACTACCAGGGGTTGAACGTTATAGAATTTCTAGTATAGAACCCAATTTACTGAGTGAAGAGATCATAGATTTTGTGGCGAAATCCAAGAAGTTCATGCCGCATTTTCATATTCCCCTGCAAAGTGGAGATGATGAAATTCTTCGCGCCATGCGCAGACGATACAGGACTGATTTGTATCGTTCAAGAATAACACGAATCAAAGAAGTGATGCCCCATGCTTGTATAGGCGTGGACGTCATTACTGGATTCCCGGGAGAAACGCAAGAGTTGTTTATGAATACAATGAGGTTTATTCAGGATTTACCCGTTTCCTACTTACACGTGTTTACCTACAGTGAGCGAGCCAATACCACAGCATTGCGAATCCCCTTAGTTGTGCCCGTGTCTGAGCGACAAGAGAGGACTGCCCAATTGCGCATGCTTTCAGAAAAGAAGAAACACGCGTTTTACAAGGAGTATGTCTCTGCAGAACGAAAGGTGCTTTGGGAATCGGCCAACGAAAACGGTAGGATGTTGGGTTATACCGACAACTATATCAGGGTGTCAAAAACACTGATTGAAGCACAATTTAACACGGTGCAATTGGAAACACTTCAAGCTGGAGATGTGCGCTTTGACGATTAGTTAAAGCTACTAAAGTTCAGGAAGTGCTCGCCAATGCGTCACTGCGTTAAAGAACAGATTGCTATTGCCTTCACCTCCCCAAAAATGCACCCCATATTTGATTCCTTTTTCACTTTGAGGTGGATAGAAATCTTTGCAGAATTTCATGATCATTACCTCTCGAAGTTCATATTCGCCTGACTTTCCCGGTAAAAAGAATTTGTTATTGGGTACAAATACCAAAACACGTTGTTCGTCCTCAGGAAGTTCATCAAGAACTGAAATCCATTTGTGGTTCATTATTTCCCTTTGAAAGTTGGGTTTCTCTTTTCCAAGAATGCTTGAACACCTTCTTTGTGATCGGCGGTTTGACCAGCAAGTAGTTGGTACTCCAATTCTGTGTGAAGCTGTTCAGCTAGATTGTGGTTCATGCTTTTTTGAAGAGCAAACTTGGTGTAAGCCAAACCTTTCGTAGGCATTTGTGCCAATTTGTTAGCGAGATTCACTACATCTTGCTCAAACGAATCGTCTTCCCATGCAGCGTAGATCATGCCCATTTTTTCAGCTTCTTCAGCGGTAATTTTTTCACCGAGCATCATCTGAGCAATTGCGCGCTGATATCCTACGAGTCGAGGCAAGAAATAAGTTCCGCCGCTATCTGGAACCAATCCTATTTTGGAAAATGCCTGAATAAATGAGGCTGATTTTTTTGCAACGACAAAATCACAGGCCAATGCAATGTTGGCTCCAGCGCCTGCTGCCACACCATTCACAGCTGCAATTACGGGCTTAGGCATCTGGGTTATTTTCTCAATACTAGGATTGTATCCTTCTTGGATGATTTTTTTTAGACCAGGACCTTGCGGATCAATGGCTTCTTGCAAATCTTGACCGGCGCAAAACGCTTTGCCAGAACCGGTAATGATCACACATCGGATTTCATCATCGTCAGAAAACGCTGTCAATGTTGCATTAAATTCATCAGCCATAGCACGATTGAAGCTATTGAATTTATCAGCACGGTTGAGTTCAATCGTACCGATTCCATTTTCTTTTTTAGAAATTATCCAGTTCATCTTTTATTGATAAAAGTTTTTTCGTCCTTTTTTAATTCGAAGCAAAATTTGCGTCAACATTAATACAGCACTGCTTAAAATTAAAACTCCAGGTAAAGTTATTTTCCAGGTGTCAATTGCATCATGAATAGGGAAGGCTCGCATCCAAAGCGCATTGGCACCTTGAATGATTCCCATTCCAAGTATGGCTACAAGAAATGTCCACCAAGGTTTTTCTACCTCTTTCCAATATTGAGCAATATTGCCCACTGCCCAGGCGGCTAGCCATTCACCTAACCATTGCCCTAGATTCAATCCCAATAGCCATTGCCATTGATTGGCATTGAAGTGATTCGCCATCTTTGGATTGAGTTCATTGGCTAAAACGAAGTAGGCAATTAATACGATTTGAAAAAGCATTGCACTTAAAATTGAACGCTTTCCAAAACAAAACGACATGACGACTATACCAGCCCATTCAAATGGCAAATACGGCAATTGAGGCCAGCGTGTTGGAATCAAATAAAAACCAAATAGAATGATGCTTCCCATTAATATCAATAAGATATTATTGATGCGTGAGGATGGATGAAAGACAGTAGAATGAAATAACATTGTTGCTAAGATATAGCAAAAATCAGTTGCCCTTTTTGGGTCTTAGTTGATATGCCATACCCGTTGTGAAGGCCATAATAGTTACAGATGAAAGGGGCATTAATACGGCAGCGATGAATGGGTTTAATTCCCCCTGAACCGCAATTGAAAGTCCAATGAAATTATAAAGTAGACTAATGCCAAAACTCCATCTGACAATTCGTTGATGTGTCTGTGCATAACGCATTATCTCCGGAATGATGCCAATGTTATTGGATTCAAGGATTACATCGCAAGCCGGAGAAAATGAATGGGCACTTTCTGTGATGGCCATGCCTACTTCAGCACTTTCTAGGGCGCCGGCGTCATTTAAGCCATCGCCAATCATCATGACTTTCTCTCCGGACTGTTGAAATTGTTCGATGTAGTTTTTTTTCTGTTGTGGACTTAGACCATGGTGGGCATCACAATTTTTAGGAAGAGCTTGTAGTATTTGCTGCTCAAAGGGTTGTGGATCTCCGCTGAGAATTGTCTGTCGTTGCTGTTTGTTGATTGTATTAAGTGTGTTGGCTATTTCATTGCGCAGGGTGTGCGTCATTCTCACGGTCCCAATTGTTTTGTTGTTTGCAACAATAAATACATGAATGCCTTGAGAGATTTCGTGAGGCAAATTTAGCCATTGAGCAGAACCAATTTGATAACTTATGCCATTTACCTTTCCCGTAATTCCATTACCTGGTATCTCATTGAATGCTTCAATGTGACAACTTTCATTGGGCGTTATTTTGGCGATGGCTTGACTGAGTGGGTGAATACTCTGAGCGGTTAGTGCGTGTATTGCCGCCAAATGATGAGCGGGGGGTGCTAGAATAAAATGAGCCACTGCTTCCTTACTTGTAAGTGTCCCTGTTTTATCCCAAACGATATGTTGGATATCGGCGAGTTTATCCAATACCAAAGCGTTTTTGATGTGACATCCTACTTTTTGAAGTTGATTTAGAACAGCACCTTGAGTGAAGGCATTTGCCAAAAGTAACGCACAAGGACAGGCTACAATCAATACCGTGGTCATGGCATGGAAGGCCCTTGCTTGGTCTATTCCCCACCAATAGTATCCGGCCACCAAAGAAAGTCCAAATAAGAACAATGTGAAGTTCCTGGCCCATGTATCTACCCAAGTCATTTGAGGATGTCCATGGTCGCCACGCTGTCCGTTATTCCATAGTGAGGTCAAGTAGCTGTGTTCGACATTTTGCGTTGCCTCAATGAGAATGGCTTGGCCCAATTGTTTTCCACCTGCATAAAGTTTGTCACCTTTTTTTACGGCAACGGGTCTAGATTCTCCTGTGACAAATGAATAGTCAATTAGACCATGTTCGCTCAAAATAATACTGTCGCAAGGAATCATCTCATGGACATGAATTTTGACAATGTCACCTTTGTCAAGTTCAGATAGTTTTTTCCAAATTTTTTTGTTGTCTTTAATAACCAAACTTGATATTGGAAAAAAGCTTTTGAAGGTCCGTGAGAAATGGAAATGCAATTGGGTTGTTTCTTGGAAGTACCGTCCAATGAGCATAAAGAAAATAATTCCGGTTAAGGAGTCAAAGTATCCACCTCCAGTATTAGATATTACTTCGTAGCAAGATCTGCCAAATGTGAGTAGCAGACTTGCTACCAATGGCGCATCTATGGGCAATGTCCTGGCGCGCAGGCCTTGCAATGTTTTTTCAAAGAAAGACCGTGCTCCAAAAATCAACGCGGGTATGCTCAATCCAAAATTAATCCAACGAAATAGCAGGGTCATTTGTGGCATGTCGTTCATTTCCAAATGAAGGTATTCTGGAAAGGATAAGAGCATGATATTGGCGAAACAGAATCCGGAAATGGCAATTGCAATCCAATATTGTCTTTTGATTTTTAACGATAGTTCATTACTATTTTTTTCATGGTCGAGCGCAGGTTCATATCCGATAAAGCTCAACCACTCAATCAAATTTCGAAGACTTATTTTCTCTGGATTGAAATGAATGCCAATTTGTTGTTGACCAAAATCTACGGTGCTTTGGTAGATGCCGGCTTGCAGTTGTGGCAGTTTCTCTAAAAGATATACGCAAGAAGCGCATTGGATATGTGGACTTTTGATTTGAATAAAGGCACGGTCTTTTTGATAGAAGGAGTAGAAGGCCTCTGCATTTTTTGCATCGTCAAGGAAGGCGTACTTTTCCTTTTGTGGTGCTTTGCTTAATGTCTTTTCTCTGATGTCTGTGTAAAAATCACAAAGTTGATTTTCATTGAGCAGCATGTAAACTGATTGGCAACCGTGGCAGCAAAAGGAGTGGTGGTCATGTTGAATGACAATGGAGCCCAACTCTTCTCCGCAGTGATAGCAAAGTTCCATGCTACTTTTTGCGATCAAATTGCTCGCTTAGCTCTTTCCCTTGTTCATTTTGAAATGCCAACGTCCACTCATCTGTGACAGTGGTTTCAAGCCAAATATTGCCACTGCGTCTGAACACTTGCACATGCAGTCCAAACCCTTCTTCCATTTGCTTTTCCAATTCTTGCACAGTTGTCTCATCAGAAAATTCCACAGTAAGTTGATCATGAATGTCAGACAGTTCAGTAACTTTTGGATTGTGCGTAATCATTTCCTTTTTGGAATTGCCTTCTTTTGCAGTGTGAGGAACAGTGAAGAACTCCCATTTTAAAAACGGAAAGATTTGACTGAATGCAGTCTTTATCTCTTCAACACTGGTGGTTGGAGTGAGCTGTATGGTGAAATTTTGCACAATAATAATATTGTAGCAAAGGTCTATCTTTTGAGCTCGATTTGACTTTGAGGCTTATCAGTTGACAGTCTGATAAATGTCAATTCTTATCAATCCTCGCGCTGATTCTGAATTTGATGTAAGCGGAAATATGCTCCTTGGATATTCATCAAATATTCATGATTTCCACTCTCTACCAATTGTCCTTGATCCAAAACCAATATTTGATTGCAATGTTGAATGGAGGAAACACGATGTGAAATGAAAACGCTGGACTTGTTTTGCATTCGCTTTTTAATTCCACGCAAGATGATTTCCTCTGTTGCAGTATCTACCGCAGATAGACAATCATCTAGAATTAAAATTTGGGGATTTTTTATAAAGGCTCGCGCAATCGAAATTCTTTGTTTTTGACCACCGCTAAGATTAATTCCTCGTTCGCCAAGTATGGTCTCCCATTTGTCAGGAAATCTCATGATGTCATCTGCAACTCCAGCATCTTCTGCAGCCGCTATCATTGCTGATTCGTTGTGATCGGAAATACCGAAATTGATGTTGTTGGCGATTGTGTCAGAGAACAAAAATACTTCTTGTGGAATCCACCCCAGACTTTGTCTAAGGTTGAATATGTCATGTTTTTGGATTGGGATATCGTCAATAAAGATTTGACCGCTATCGGCTTCTAAAGACCGAGTGAGCAATTGTAAAATGGTTGATTTTCCTGCCCCCGTGCGACCAATGATTCCCAAAGATTCACCTGCCTTGATTTCAAAACTGAGATCCTTAACGCCTTGAATACCGGTATCTGGATATTTGTAACTCACATTTTCAAATCGGATATCACCTCGAATGGATTCAAAATGTGTGGGGTTGTTTTTGATAATGGGACGAGCATTTAAAAACTCATTGATGCGCTGTTGAGACGCCTCTGCTTTTCTGACCAATGAAGTAACCCAACCAACGCTGGCAAACGGCCAAGTGAGTTGATTGACATAAAAAACAAATTGAACAATGGTTCCAATTGTAATGTGTTCTTTTTGCACCTCTATTGCGCCGATGTAAATGGTTAATATCGTACTCAGTCCAACGAGAATACTGATAACGGGCATGAACAAAGCATCCGCCTTTACCAAATGCATTTGGTCTTTTTTGTACTGGTCACTTTCTTTTTGAAAAGTATCACCCAGATTTTTTTCCCTTCGGAAAGTTTTAATAACACGAATACCACTGAAAGTCTCCTGAACAATGGTGGATAGTTTGCTTTGCTGTTTTTGAACTTTTTCAGTTCTTCTATTGATCACAGTACTAACGTAGAAAATGCCGAACATCATGATGGGAAGTGGCCCCAAAGTATACATCGTTAGTATTGGGCTGATGCGCCACATTACGACTGCACATAGTGTAATAAGGATAACCAGATTGATGGTATACATTACCGCAGGACCCAAGTACATGCGCACTCTTGAAACGTCTTCGCTGATTCGATTCATCAAATCTCCTGTGCGATTTTTTCTATAGAAACTGGCGTCTAGATTTTGATATTGTTGATAGATTTCGTTTTTTAAATCATATTCAATGTGTCTGGACATGACAATCAAACTTTGACGTTGATAAAATAGAAAAACTCCCTTGATGCTAAACGTAACGATATAGCCAAATGCGAGTAATAGTCCTATTTTTAAAGTCCAATCTTGGATATTTCCGTTGCTCAAATCGATGGTATCTCCCCAATGCGTAAATGGCTCCAAAAGCTGAATTGAACTTGGAATCACCAAATCTTTTTGATTAGGATGAGAAATAACGTTGTAAATAAAGTCAATTCCCTCACCTATAATTTTTGGGGCATAGACATTGAAAACATTCGTTAGTAAAATAAACAGGAAGCCCATAAAGAGCCTACCTCGGTATTTCCATAGGTATTTGTTCAGGTGTTGAAGGGCTTTCATTAAAATTCAAAATTCCAAGTAATACTTGGTAGTATGGGGAATAAACTAACTTGTTTGGCTTGCACTTGAAATGTTCCCGCATTGGCATCACCGCTTGTGGCGAAATAAATGAAATAAGGATTCATTCTATTGTACAAGTTGTAAATGGAGAAATTCCATGAACTACGGAACAATCTTTTGGGTGGAGTTTTGCTCAATTTAGCTGCCTCCTCTCGTTTGATGGTTTTTTTGGAAACAACATTCAAAGAAATGTCGGCTCTGTGGTAAGGTGCCATTCTAAAGCTATTGCGATCTCCATATATATCAATTACCCTTCCTTCATAGAAATATCTCGAAATCGGAAGTGTTATAGCGTTACCTGTAGCATAGACAAAAACAAAACCGATATCCATCCTTTTGTTCAAAGCGTAATTGCAAACAAAACTCAAATCGTGACGTCGATCCCAACGCGATGGAAATGCATTGCCATTGTTGATTTCGCTGAATTGGCGCATGGTTTTGGCCCAGGTGTATCCTATCCATCCGTTGACTTTTCCTGTCGCTTTCTTCACAAAGAATTCAGCACCGTAACTCCAACCTTTTCCAAACCACAGTAAATTGTCCATGTTGTCCATGAACGTTTGTGATGGGTCAGCCCCTTCTTTGTATTCACTGATGTTGAACATGTCTTTGTAATACAATTCAACGCTGGTTTCCCATTTGTCCTGATCGAAGTTTCTAAAATATCCAATGCTGTATTGATTGGAACGTTGGGGCTGATGGCGATCTGTACTCGGAAGCCAAATATCAGTTGGGAGTGAAGTAGGCGAAAAACTATTCAAGTGGATGTATTGGAAATTACGCATATAACCAGCCTTGATACTGGAAGCGTCTGGAAACAACCAACGTGCACTGATGCGGGGTTCGAATCCAAAATAGTCGGCTACTTTTTCGCCATTGCCGTAGTGGGTAATTTGGGGAACAGCTCCGCCGCCTTTTCCGTTAGGGTAGTAGTAGCGGTCAAAAGAACCTACATGTAAAAAGTAGCTTTCACGAAGGCCAATATTCAATTTTAAAAATTCATTCACGTCCCATTCGTCTTGAATGTATACAGCGGCTTCATGCGAATTTAAACGAGAGGTATTGTCTAAATTGAAATCTGTATCTCCGCTTGATGCGTATGAGTTATTGGGCGTGAAGACGTGGTACGTATAGTCCCAACCCCATTTGATTTTTTGATTTGGCGTTGGAAAATAACTCCATTGCGATTTCCAACCATAATCGCGGATTCCACTTTTTAATCCAAATACAAAATCACTTGCTCCACCTTCAAAAGTGAAGGTGTAATCTGTGAAAGTAAGCATGGAATTAAAAAACAACTTGGGGGTAAAGATGTGGTTCCAACGCAAGGTAGAGGTTGTATTTCCCCATGGGATTTTGGTTGAAAATCCAGCGGATTCGTTGTTGAATGAAAAGACATCACGACCCAAATAAGCACTGACCGAAATCCAATCTTTGCTTCCAATTTTGTAATTGAATTTGGCATTCAAATCATAAAAGAAATATCCAGTTCCTTTTATATTAGGGTTGCGATCAATTAGCGGCTTTGCCAAAACATCGATGTAGGTGCGTCTTCCAGAAATGATGAATGAAGCAGTGTCTTTTTTTATTGGGCCTTCCACAGTGAATCGCGATGCGATGGAACCAATTCCTCCGGAGCCGTGAAAAGTCTTGTAGTTTCCATCTCTCAATGAAACGTCCAAAACACTCGATAGGCGACCACCATAAGAAGAAGGAACACCACCTTTGTAGATTTCAAGATTTTTTACTGCATCAGCATTGAATACAGAGAAGAAACCAAACAAATGTGAAGCATTATAAACGGTGGTGTTGTCTAAGAGAATAAGATTTTGGTCGATACCACCACCTCTAACATAAAATCCTGTATTTCCTTCACCTGCGGATTGAACGCCAGGTAAAAGGGCTATGGTTTTCAATATGTCGACTTCGCCAAAAACTACAGGTAATTTCTTTATTTGATCGATGGGGATTTCTATTCTTCCCATATCAGTACTCTCTGTATTGCGCTTGCGGTCAGCATTGATTACCAGCGTTTCTCCATATCCTTTCTCTGTCAATTGAATATTGACAACAGTATTTTTATTTAGACTGATTTTTTGTACAAATTCATTGTACCCAATGAAACTACTGACAAGGGTGTAATCTCCTTTTTCTAGTGTGATGCTGTAGAAGCCGTAAACATTGGTGGTGGCACCCGATTGTAGTTCAGTAATCTTGACGACAGCGCCAACTATTGTTTCACCAGTTATTGAATCCCTAACCTCGCCACTGATGGTGTATTTTTCTTTCTTTTGAGAAAGGCCTAAAAAGGATAGGTGCAAAAGCAAAATGCTAAGAATAAAACTCAAGTTTTTCATCGTGTGCAAAAGTAGTGGGTTATTTTTGCACACAATGAAAAATCCCATCTTCTTAACGATTGTTTGTTTTGTTTGTTTTGGACTCTTAACAAGCAGCTCTTTTGGGCAGAAAGAACTATTGGGGACACACATTGAAAAGCCGCCGCATTTGGATGGTATTCTTGAAAAGGAAGTGTGGGCCAATGTACCTAAGGCTACAGATTTTGTGAGTCAATTGCCAGTACCTGGGTTGTCGATGATTGAGAAGTCGGAAGTTCAAATAGCATACACGCATGAGGCCATGTACATTGGTTTCAATTGTTTGGATACGCACCCGGATTCAATATTGAAACAGTTAAGTGGCAGAGACAGTGATGGGAACAGTGATTGGTGCGCTATTACATTTAACTGCTACAAAGACGGAATCAATGGATTTTCATTCGCGGTATCCCCATGGGGCGAGCAGTGGGATGGTCGTGTCACTGGTCAAGGTGAACCTGATGTCTCATGGAATGCAGTTTGGGATTGTAAAGTGAAGATTTCAGAAACAGGTTGGTGCGCTGAATTTAAAATACCCTTTGCTGCACTCCGATTCCCCAATCAGCCAGAGCAAGAGTGGAACATCAATTTTGCTCGCGAGATTAGAAGGCACCGCCAAATTGGGCAATGGAATCCTGTTGATCCAAACGGTCCTGGAGAATTGGCGCAAATGGGTGTTCTGAAGGGTATTTCAAACATCAAACCTCCCAAGCGTTTTTTCATGTATCCTTATCTAAGTGGTTATGCCAATTATGGAAAGGACCAATCAGCCAGTTTTTCTTACAATGGTGGAATGGATATCAAGTTGGGGTTGTCGGACGCTTTCACCATGGACGCTACTTTGATTCCGGATTTTGGACAAACCATCAGTGATCAGTTGATTTTGAATCTTACACCTTTCGAAATTCAGTTTCAAGATAATCGTCCATTCTTTATGGAAGGCACAGAGCTTTTTAACAAATCTGGGATTTTTTATTCAAGGCGTATTGGTGATGTACCCATGGGGGCTTATGATGTTTATGGAACATTGGCCGAGGGGGAACAAATTCGTGAAAATCCGTTCCAATCACAATTGGTAAATAGTACCAAAATTAGCGGACGAACCAAAGGTAATTTGGGAATTGGCTTTATGAATTCCATTACTGCTCCGAGTTATGCCACAATCGAAGACTCAACTGGAAATACACGAACTCAATTGACCCAACCTTTGACCAATTACAATGTCTTTGTATTGGATCAAAATCTAAAGAACAACTCATACTTTACTTTAACCAATACCAATGTTACTCGAGCCGGAGAGTTGCTAGATGCCAATGTAACAGCGTATAATACTGCATTGAGAAACAAATCCAATCGATGGGCATTTTCTTCCTGGGGGGCCTATTCCAATAGATTGGGGAAGGAAATATTTGCGATAGATAAAACCAAGCAAACAGGATTTTCACAAGGATCGAGCGTAGCCAAAATCAGCGGGAATTTCACAGGGTCATTGGGTTATTACATGGAAAGCGACGGATACAATCCCAATGATTTGGGATATTTACAGGCCAACAATTCTTGGGGGCAATTCTTATCGTTGGGTTACAAGAAGTATGAATCGTTTGGTCCATTCAACAGAATGTGGAGTGAGTTGAATGTCGTTCGTGAAAGCTTGTATGCTCCGCGCGCGTTCTCTAGTTTGGAAGTGGATGCAGAAATTGGAGTCAATACCCATCGTTTTGTAACGTACAACATCAGCTACCACGGAGAGCCTGTGCGCGCTTACAATTATTTCGAACCACGCGTATGGGGAATGAAGTTTCATGATTTCACCCACCACGAATTGGGTGGATGGATTTCTACCGATTATCGTAAGCAATTGGCCATTGATGTTGGAGGGAGATATGGAATTTATGATTTTGAAAATCGAGTAGTCCGAAATTGGCGATTTTCACCCAGGTATAGGGTGAACGATCACTGGATGTTGATCTATGTTTATAGCAAACAGCAACATGTTAATGATGTTGGATTTTCAACTTTTGACCCCAATTCTTCGGCACCGGTATTTGGTCGTCGCGATGTTGTGTCCCATACCAATGTGCTTACTGTAGCATACAGTTTTAATCCTGTGATGTCCATCAATTGTAGGTTTCGTCATTATTGGGGATACTCTAAATACCATGAGTTTTATAATCTTCAAGATTCGGGCGAATTGGAGGCTTCTGAATTTGATGGATTTGGATCCAATTCAACAAGTTGGGTAAATAGAAATTTCAACTCTTTTACCATCGATTGTTTTTACCGTTGGAATTTTACTCCAGGTAGTGAATGTATCATTGCCTGGAAATGGGCGCAAATTGATGAGTCCAATGAAATCCCTGCTAATTTGATTCAAGACATTGATCAGATCAGCGATATTCCTCAGACAGGAAGTGTCAGTCTTCGTTTGGTTTATTTCCTTGATTATCGCCTGCTTACCAAGAACAGGGGAGAGGCCATATCCAAATTTATGTAGTCCTTGCAACCTTTTCTCAACTATATTAGTTACAGGAAAAGGGAACCCCGATGGACCAAGAATTGCGGAAAGTTATAGAGGCTTGCTGTCGCCATGAGAGATGGGCGCAGGAGAGATTGTACAAGCAGTTCTCCGGTTTGTTGTTCGCCATTTGTTTGCGGTACGCCAAAAATAGAATGGATGCACAAGATGTTCTTCAGGAAGTTTTTGTTCGAATTTATACGCATTTGAAAACGTATCAGTTTGATGGGAGTTTTGAAGGATGGTTAAGAAGAATTGCTGTAAATACCAGCATTACATACTACAGAAAGGCGGTGAGAAAGGCGATTGAAAGGGATTTGGATGAAGGATTGTTTGAAGTTTCAGACAGCCAGATGAATGTACTAGGGGAATTTGCAATGGCGGATATGATGAAATGCATTGAGCAATTGCCAATGGGTTATAGAACAGTATTTAATTTATACGTGATTGAGGGATACAAACACAAGGAAATAGCGGATATGCTGGGGGTGGACATCAATACGTCCAAGTCCCAATTGTCCAGGGCAAAAGTTCAAGTGCAAAAGGAGTTAGAGAAATTGAATCAAAATACAATAGTATGAGTGAGCGAAATTCAATGAACGAAATGTTTGGGCAATTAAAGGATTACCAAGTGGAGGCTCCACTTGAAGTAATGGAATTGGCTATTGTAAGAGCCAATAGAAAGCGCAAGTTGAGAATACTGGTGCGCTGGTCAGCTGCTTTCTTATTGTTTCTAGGTGCTGTTATGGGTTGGAATTGGAATAGTCAAGTTGATAATGTGGCTGGGCCTCAAAACGCATCGGGCTCTTCAAAAGAGGTGGCTCCAAGTGTTGATCAAATCCAAGAGGTTTCAATTGAGAAGAATGAGGAGAAGAACGTTTCAGTTCCCAAGAGAAGTAAATCTGAAATAGAATCGGCAACAACGACAACGACAAATGTGCCTAGTCAGTGCTATGGAGTTGAAAATCCAAATTTACCTGCAGAAAATTCAGCCGCTCCAAATCAAATAAAAATAGGTGATCGAGACTCAGTAGCATCAGCTCCGGAGACGAAGTCATTTGAGAAGATTGATCAAGAAGTGAAGAAATCATTTCCCAAGGGTCAACGAAAATTGAAGTTGATTATCCCGCAGCCTTGATGATGCGTCGTGCATTCTGGATGTTCTTTTATGTCTTGGTTGTACAAGTAGCTTGGGCAAACTCGGCTTCGAATGACACCTTGATTATCGGGAAGGAAACTGTGTATTTGGAAGAGCAGTCCGTCCATTCAGGAGACGTAAACTATTGGCTAAACTATTCTGAAGATTACCGAAAAATGCCCAGAACCATAAGGTGGGGTGTACAAGCTGAGGCCGGAGGGATGCTATTGAAAAATGCTTGGGATAATTCAAAAATGGGAACTCCATTGTCACAGTTAAATCCGAATAGAAGAAATTGGCGTTACTCTCCCGCAATCGGTTTATCAGGATACGCCATGTGGAATGAAACGATAGGAATGGGTGCGGGGTTCAAATATAAAAGTTGGGCAAGAGATGTTGAGCGTTTACCTCAAAGCAATGCTGAAGGAGAGTCACCATTTGGATACTTATATAATGATGCAGGTTTTTTTCAGATAGATGTTGTAGACGTTGATTCATCTGGTTTTTTTGAATTGGATACGACCAAGATTGCAACGCAAACGGAAAGTTTCAAGGTGAAAATACAGCAATTTCCTATTT
>JACCDQ010462502.1_pt1 | contig 34176 bp, 34 predicted proteins | sample 7446031 | NCBI WGS metagenome assembly JACCDQ01 (sample SAMN15323442, study PRJNA562643) | freshwater metagenome | isolation source: river surface water | place: USA:Blue River Watershed | collected 2017-08-17 | reverse complement strand
TTGTCTGGTACGCCAGCGACGCCTATGGCAGCAGCCTGCCCGGTCAGTTCAACGTGCAGATTGTCGACGTCGTGCGCAGCACGGCGACGGCACCGGCAGGCAGCGGCGGTGGCGGCAGTATGGCCGGGGACGCGATGCTGGTTGTCGGCGGTGCGCTGGCGTTCATCCGGCGCTGGCGGCGGCGTTGATCCCGGCGACGGAGGGGCCGCTCAGAGGGACGTTGCCGCAAGCCCGCTGGTGCGCCTGCGCGATCATCGCGGTGCTTTCCGTCGCGGGCACGGCGACGCCCGGCGCACTGGGCGCGCTTGCGTGGCAGCGCGCCGCACTGGACAGCGGTCAATGGCTGCGGCTGCTGACGTCCCATGCGGCCCACCTGAGTCTGCACCATCTGCTGTTCAACCTGATCGGTCTGCTGCTGATTGCCGAGTTGCTGCTGGAGCGCTGGCGCAGCGTCGATATCGCTGCCCTCGGCCTGGTCAGTGCGCTCGGCACCAGCTTGCTGTTATGGCAAGGAGCACCCGGCCTGCAGTGGTATGCCGGCCTGTCCGGTCTGCTGCATGGCCTGTGGGGCGGAGCCGCACTGGCCGGTTGCCTGCTCGCGCAGGGATGGCTGTACGTAAGCGCGCTGCTGGCGCTGGCTGTAAAGCTGGTCTGGCTGAACCCGACCGCGGTCTCTGCCGGCGACGGGCCGGCGATGCCTGTGGTGGCAGTCGCACATCTGTACGGCGCGGTCAGCGGGCTTGTTTGGGCGGTGTTGGCTTGGATTGGGCGGCGCCGGCATTTGGATTAAAATAGCGGCCTGCCAAGGAGCGTTGCGACGGGAATCTGCTTCCCGCCAGGCTTGGCAAACGATTCATGCAACGGCGCTCACGTTTCTTCTTTTTTCAATATTCATGAAAGGAGGGCGTGATGAACGCCGTACTCAAACCTGCCGCCTCCATCGATTACCACGTCGCCGACATCAGCCTGGCCGACTGGGGCCACAAGGAAATCAAGATCGCCGAGACCGAAATGCCGGGCCTGATGGCGATCCGCGAAGAATTTGCCGCCGCCCAGCCGCTGAAAGGCGCGCGCATCACCGGCTCGCTGCACATGACGATCCAGACCGCCGTGCTGATCCAGACCCTCGAGGCACTGGGCGCGCAAGTGCGCTGGGCATCGTGCAACATCTACTCCACGCAAGACCATGCCGCCGCCGCCATTGCGGCCAAGGGCACGCCCGTATTTGCCTTCAAGGGCGAGAACCTCGACGAGTATTGGGACTTCACGCACCGTATCTTCGAATGGCCGGACGGCGGTTACTCGAACATGATCCTCGACGACGGCGGCGATGCGACGCTGCTGCTGCACCTCGGTACGCGCGCCGAAAAAGATATCAGCGTGCTCGACAACCCGGATTCTGAGGAGGCCGTTTGCCTCTTCAATGCCATCCGCAACAAGCTCGCCGCCGACCCGCTCTGGTATTCGACGCGCCTGGCGCAGATCAAGGGCGTGACCGAAGAGACCACCACCGGCGTGCACCGTCTGTACCAGATGCACAAAGAAGGCCGGCTGGCTTTCCCGGCGATTAACGTCAACGACTCCGTCACCAAATCGAAGTTCGACAACCTCTACGGCTGCCGCGAATCGCTGGTGGACGGCATCAAGCGCGCGACCGACGTCATGATCGCCGGTAAGGTCGCCGTCGTCGCCGGTTATGGCGACGTGGGCAAGGGATCGGCGCAGGCGCTGCGCGCACTGTCGGCGCAAGTGTGGGTTACCGAGATCGATCCGATCTGTGCACTGCAGGCGGCAATGGAAGGCTATCGCGTTGTCACGATGGATTATGCGGCAGAGCATGCCGACATCTTCGTCACCGCGACCGGCAACTACCATGTGATCACCCATGAGCACATGAAAAAAATGAAGGACCAGGCGATCGTCTGCAACATCGGCCACTTCGACAATGAAATCGAAGTTGCCGCACTGCGCCAGTACACTTGGGAGAACATCAAGCCGCAAGTTGATCATGTGATCTTCCCGGACGGTAAGCGCATCATCCTGCTGGCCGAGGGCCGCCTCGTGAACCTCGGCTGTGGCACCGGCCATCCGTCGTATGTGATGAGTTCGTCGTTTGCGAACCAGACGATCGCGCAGATCGAACTGTTCACCAACACGGCCGCCTATCCGGTCGGTGTGTATACGCTGCCCAAGCACCTCGACGAAAAGGTCGCGCGCCTGCAGCTGAAGAAGCTGAATGCGCAGCTGACCACGCTCAGCGCAGAGCAGGCTGCGTACATCGGCGTCAAGACCGAAGGCCCGTACAAGCCTGAGCACTACCGCTACTAAGCAGGACAGCGCCGCCGCGAAGGCCTCAGTCGTCGCGGCGGCCAACCATCATGCGCTTGCTCATACTCTGGCTGATCAACACGGTCGCCCTGTTCGCCCTGCCCCACCTGCTCGACTCCGTTCAGGTAGACAGCTTCTCGACCGCCTTGCTGGCAGCGCTGCTGCTGGGGCTGGTGAACACGCTGATACGACCTATCCTGATCCTGCTGACACTGCCCGTCACTTTCCTGACGCTCGGCCTGTTCATTTTCGTGATCAATGGCCTGATGTTCTGGGCCGTTGCCGACCTCGTGCAGGGATTCCAGGTCGCCAGCTTCGGCGCGGCGATCGTGGCGGCCATCGTGTACAGCGTGATCTCATGGGCGCTGTCGGCCCTCTTGCTACGAAATTAAATGTCACAACACAGCTTTAGCATCGAATTCTTCCCGCCCAAGACGCCCGAGGGCATGGAAAAACTGCGCACTGCGCGCCGTACGCTGGCCGAGATCCGGCCCGAGTATTTCTCGGTGACCTTCGGCGCAGCCGGGTCCACGCAAGCCGGCACGCACGATACCGTGCTCGAGATCCATAACGAAGGCTTGAATGCGGCGCCGCACTTGTCGTGCATGGGCCGCACGCGCGCCGATCTGCGCGAGATCATCAGCGAATACAAGGGACACGGCATCCGCCGCCTGGTCGCACTGCGCGGCGACTTGCCCAGCGGTTTTGGCGGCTCGTTCGGCGAGCTGCACTATGCGAGCGAACTGATCGAATTCATTCGCGCCGAGACCGGCGACTGGTTCCACATCGAGGCCGCTGCGTATCCGGAGATGCATCCGCAGGCGAAGTCGCCGCAGGACGATCTGCAGAATTTCGTGCGCAAGGTCAAGGCTGGTGCCAATTCGGCGATCACTCAGTATTTCTACAATGCCGACGCCTATTTTCGTTTCGTTGACGACGCGCGCAAGCTGGGCGTCGATGTGCCCATCGTGGCCGGCATCATGCCGATCACGAACTACACCCAGCTGGTGAGATTCTCCGACATGTGCGGCGCCGAGATCCCGCGCTGGGTAAGGCTGAAGCTGGCCAGCTTCGGCGACGATGCCGAGTCCATTCGCGCATTCGGTCTCGACGTGGTTGCGCAGATGTGCGACCGGCTACTGGCAGGCGGCGCACCGGGCCTGCATTTCTACACACTGAACCAGTCAGGTCCGACGCTCGCCATCTGGAAGCGGTTGAACCAGCGCTGAATTTCGACAATAAATTCCGCCCCTGATGCTAAGGCCGGCCGGCCGCATCCGACGGCCAGCAGCCGTCGTCGGTAATGATCACGTCGAGCGGAATATCATGCGGCTCGGCCGCGAATGCTACGCGCGAAAACGCATAAGCAATGCCGACAGCGCGCGGTCGCGGCGACTGTGCCAGCGTGCGGTCGAAATAGCCGCCGCCAAAGCCCAGCCGCAGGCGGGTGTCAGTGAATCCTATGCAGGGCGCCAGTACGGCCTCCGGCTGCAGATAGTCGTCGCGCGCCGCCGGTGCCGGCGTGCCGCTGGCGTCGCGTGCGATGGCATCGCCCGGCTGCCAGCGGACGAACACCAGCGGATGATGCCTTTCCAGCACCACCGGCATCGCCAGCACGATGCCGCGTGCGAGCAATTGCGGGTACAGCGGCGACAGCTCCGGTTCGCCGGGCATCGGCAAATAGCCACCAAGCACACGCACCTGATGGCGCTCAAGCCACAGTGTCAGCTGTTCAGCAATACGGGCGTCGGCCTGCGCCTTCACAGCCGGGTCGAGCGTGCGCCGTGCTGCAATCATCCGGCGCCGTAGTTCTGCTTTGTCATCAAGGTTTTTCATGGGTGATAAATCGCTCTGATCGACTGATTCGTGACGGCACTGCGTGCTATTCTAAAGAATGAAATCCTTTGCAGTAACTCTTGCAGGCAGAAAGCATGAAGCTTCATCTCAGATGGTATGTGGCCGCAGCACTGGCGTTGGCAGGTGCGGCCGCCCTGATGCCTCCGTCGCCTGTATCCGCCGCATCGAACAAGCGCACGCCGCCAGCGGCGTCCTCAGCGTCATCGGCAGCGTCGAACCCTGACAGCGACTTCGTCGCGCTGCGCGACGCCGGGCTGCGCGGCGACACCGGCGAAGCTGGCCGGCTGTCCGCCCGGCTGCTCGACTATCCGATACCGTCTTACGTTGATTATTACCGGCTCTACCCGCGCCTTGCGGCCGCGACCGAAGGCGAGATCCGCAGCTTCCTCGAACGTTATGACGGCAGCGCCATCGCCGACCGTCTGCGCAACGACTGGCTGCTGCTGCTCGGCCGTGCTCATGACTGGCGGGTATTCGACGAGCAGTATCCGCGTTTTGTGCTGAACGACGATACCCAGCTCAAGTGCTATGCGCTGATGTCGCGCGCGGCCAAATCGGAAAAGATCGCGCCAGCCGCACGCGAGCTGCTGGTGCAGCCGAAATATTACGGCGATGCCTGTGTCGAGCTGATCGGCCGGCTTGCACAAGACAAGCAATTCAGCGAAGACGATGTCTGGCGTCAGGTACGTCTGGCGGTCGAATACGGCCAGCCTGCCACCGCGCGCCGCATCGCCGGCTTTACTGATGTCAACGACAAGCAGCTGGTGCAGGCCATCGAGAAGCCGGCGCCGCTGGTCGAGCGCGGCGCGTCCGGCGGTCGAGCGGCGCGTGAACTGTTCCTGATCGCGCTGGGACGCTTTGCGCGCGACAACCCCGATCGCGCGCTGCTGGCGATGCAGCGTTCCGAGTCGCGGCTGACGCCGGCCGAGCAGGCCGTGGGCTGGTCGCAACTGGCGCTGCAGGCGTCGCTGGCGCTGTCCAAAGAGGCGCCGGAATTCTGGCGCCGCACCTGGGAGGCGCCGCTGTCGAGCGACGGCTATCAGTGGCGCGTGCGCGCTGCCTTGCGCATCGGCGACTGGCCGACCGTACTGCAGGCCATCGACGCCATGCCGTCCGAGCTGCGGCAAGATCCGGCCTGGATCTACTGGCGCGGCCGTGCGCAGGCGGCACTCGGACAAGGCGACGATGCGCGCCGCCATTTCCAGCTGCTGGCCGGGCAGTCCCATTTCTACGGACAGTTAGCGACCGAGGAGCTCGGCCGTCAGATCCTGCCGCCGCCAAAGCCGCTGGCACCCACTGCACTGGAGCTGGCCGAGGCCGACGCGAATCCCGGGCTGCGCGATGCCTTGAAATTTCTGGAGCTGGGTCTGCGCTTCGAGGCGACCCGCGAATGGAACTGGCAACTGCGCCGCATGAGCGACCGCCAGCTGCTGGCTGCCGCCGAACTGGCGCGCCGCAACGATGTACTCGACCGCATGGTCGCGGCGGCCGATCGCACACGAGACGAGCACGATCTCGCCTATCGCTATCCGACGCCGCATGACGACATCATGCACGGTGCGACACAGCCGATTGGCCTCGACAAGGCCTGGGTGTATGGATTGATCCGGCAGGAATCGCGGTTCATCAAAAGCGCGCGCTCCGTCGTCGGCGCATCGGGCCTGATGCAGATCATGCCAAACACCGCCAACTACGTCGCGAAGAAAATTGGCATGGCTGATTTCACGCTGGCCGGCCTGAACGACACGCGCACCAACATCACGCTGGGTACGCAATACCTGAACATGGTGCTGGCCAACCTCGGCGGCTCACAGACACTGGCAACGGCCGCCTATAACGCCGGTCCCGGCCGGCCGCGCCAGTGGCGCTCGCGGCTCGATCGTGCAGTTGAAGGCGCAATCTTTGCCGAGACCATTCCGTTCTCCGAGACGCGTGGCTACGTGAAGAACGTGCTCGCCAACGCGACCTGGTATGCAGCACAGTTCGAGAACCGTCCGCAGTCGCTGAAATCGCGCCTCGGTACGATCGCACCGCGCGACGCTAATCTTGCCGAGCTCGGTGACTTGCCCTGAAAAGAAGGATGACGGATGCAGCATGAATCGATTTTGCTGATTGGCGGCAGCGGCTTCATTGGCTCGCATATTGCCGCCCGGCTGGCCGACGCGGGGCGTACCGTCATCGTGCCGACCCGGCGCCGCGAGCGCGCGAAGCACTTGCTGGTACTGCCGACCGCGCGCGTGGTCGAGGCGAACGTGTTCGACGAGGCCGCCCTCGATCGGCTGCTGGCGGGTGTCGATGCGGTGATCAACCTTGTCGGCGTGCTGCACTCGCGGCCGGGCCGCCCGTGGGGGCCGGCCTTTGAGCATGCGCACGTTGCGCTGCCGCGCTTGTTGGTGCGCGCCTGCGCGCGCCATGGCATCCGGCGCGTGCTGCACATGTCGGCGCTGGGCGCGTCGCTCGACGGCCCGTCGATGTACCAACGCTCGAAAGCGGCCGGCGAGCAGGTGATGCTGCATGCCGAAGGCCTGCAACTGACCTCATTCCGTCCGTCAGTGGTGTTCGGCCCCGAAGACAATTTCCTCAACATGTTTGCGCGCATGCAGGCTCTGCTGCCCTTGATGGTGCTGGGCGGTGCGGATGCGCGCTTTCAGCCGGTCTGTGTCGGCGACGTGGCGCAGGCGTTCGTCGATGCGCTTGACGATCCCGCCACCTTTGGCCAGGTCTATGAACTGGTCGGCCCGCATGTCTACACGCTGCGTGAACTGGTGAAGCTGGCCGGCGTCTACAGCGGACATCGCCGTCCCGTCATCGGCCTGCCGGACGGCCTCGCAAGGCTGCAGGCCTTCATGCTCGAACATCTGCCGGGCGGCCCCCTGATGAGCCGCGATAACCTCGACTCGATGAAAGCCGATAACGTCGCCAGCGGCCAGTTTCCGTTGCCGCCGCACTGGAATCCGGCGCCGCTGGAAGCCGTGGCGCCCGACTATCTACATCGCTAGACCATGCCGCCACTGAAGACCTATGTGGTCGGCGGCGCCGTACGCGACGCACTGCTCGGCCTGCCAGTCAAAGATCGCGACCATGTGGTGGTGGGCGCCACGCCTGAGCAGATGCGGGCGCTGGGTTTTGTCGCCGTCGGCAAAGATTTTCCGGTGTTCCTCCACCCCGACACGCATGAGGAATACGCGCTTGCGCGCACCGAGCGCAAGACCGCGCCAGGCTACACCGGCTTTGCCTTTCATGCGGCGCCCGAGGTCACGCTGGAGCAGGACCTGCAGCGGCGCGACCTGACCATTAATGCCATCGCGCAGCATGACGACGGCACACTGATCGATCCGTATGGCGGCTGCGACGATATCGCGCGCCGCGTGTTTCGCCATGTGTCGTCGGCTTTTGCCGAAGATCCGGTGCGCATCCTGCGCATCGCCCGCTTCGCCGCGCGCTTTACTGATTTCACCGTCGCGCCGGAAACGCTGGCACTGATGCAGGCGATGGTGCAGTCCGGCGAGGTCGATGCGCTGGTACCTGAGCGCGTTTGGCAAGAGCTGGCGCGCGGGCTGATGGAGGCGCAGCCGTCGCGTATGTTCAGCGTGCTGCGAGACTGCGGTGCGCTCGCGCGCATCCTGCCCGAGATCGATGCGCTGGCAGGCGTGCCGCAGCCGGCCTTGCATCATCCCGAGATCGATACCTTCGTGCATGTCATGCTGGTCGTGGATACCGCTGCGCAGCGCGGACTGCCGCTGGCCACGCGCGTCGCTGCGCTGCTGCACGACCTGGGCAAGGGCACCACGGCGCCAGAGGCCTGGCCGCGCCATATTGCCCATGAGGCGCGCGGCGTGGCGCTGGTCGAGCAGGTGTGCCGTCGGCTGAAAGTACAAAATGATGTGCGCGAGCTGGCCATGCTGGCCGCGCGCGAGCACGGCAATGTGCACCGCGCGCAGGAGCTGCGTGCGGCCACCATCGTCAAGCTGCTCGAGCGCAGCGATGCGTTCAGGAAGCCAGATCGATTTGCCGCGTTGCTCGATGCCTGCGAGTGCGACGCCGTGGGCCGCGCAGGGTTCGAGAACCGCCCTTATCCACAAAAGCCGCTGCTGCTGCAGGCACTGGCCGCGGCGCGCTCGGTGAATGCCGGCGCGATTGCCGCGAGGGTCGTGGCCGATATGGCGGCCAGGGCGGTGAACAAGGGGGAAGCGAACCCGTCCGAGCGACAGGCCGACAAGATTGCCGAAGCGATCCATGCTGCGCGCGTTCAGGCGGTTGAGCACGGCACAAAAAAAACGGACCCGCTGCACTGACGGGTCCGCAACACGCCGGGGGCTGGCGTGAGTCCGGAGGAGATAAAGCCGGAGCTTTAAAACGGTTGCTAAATCATGTCGCTCATTTCGGCGGCGGTGCCGGCTGACGATGCTGCATCATGCTGTTGCGCAGTTCGTCGGTCGTCAGCTTGCCGTCCTTGTTCTTGTCGATTCGATCGAAATGACGCGACAGCATCGGCAGGTCGGCGCTGTCAGCCTCGGCGCGCGATATCGCGCCATCGCCATCCTTGTCGGCGGCTTTCCAGCGTTCCTGCATTTTTGCGCGCATCTTGTCGTGCATACGATGGTGATGCGCCTGCATTTCATCTTTCGTGATCACACCATCTTTGTTCGCGTCGGCATCGGCAAACATTTTGTCGACGCCCTTTTGCACTTCCTCTTTGCTGAGTTTGCCGTCCTTGTTCTCGTCCAGCATGCCGAACATCGGCATCATCGGCTCGCCTTTGCCATCGTGGCCGTGGTGCCGTTGATGCATACCGCCTTTTTGCATGGCAGACTCATGCGCGTCGTGGCCGTCATGGGGCGCTGCAGGCTGAGATTGGGCGAAGGCCGCGCCGCCAAACAGCATTCCGGAAACGACGAGCAGTGCACTGACGCCTTGTTTCATGCTGAGCATCCTCAATGGAAAAGTCGTGACAGGATTCATGGTGGCGCAACCGGGTGCCTTGACCGGCACGATTTACCGGCTGTTACAGATCGGCGCCGCCGTCAATAACCATACGCATGCAGCAGGAACTGCTGCAAAGCCTCCGCCGGAGCGCTCAACGCGCCGTCCGGATGCCAGATCGTGCCGACCTCCATGGGCGGTACCACATCGAGGATAGGCCGGGCCTCGATGCGCTTACCTTCCAGCGACCAGGGGCGGAACACCATGTCCGACAGTGCGGTGATGCCAAAGCCATGCGCGACCAGGCCGCGTACGGCCTCGATCGACATCGTCCTGAACACGATATTCGGTTTCATCCTGCGCGACTTCCAATACGCCAGCGTTGATTCCTCGGCTTCGTCGGCAGTCACCATGATGTAAGGATGCTGCGCGATGTCCTTTAGTGACGGCGAGGCCAGGCGCGCCAGCGGATGGCCCGGCGCGATCCATAATTGCCGCCGCGATCTCACCAGTACCGCGTGGCCGAAGCGATCGAGCCGGTCAATGTTGGACAGAATGGCGACACCCAGATCGACCTCGCGGTTCATCACCGCCGCCTCGACAGCGGCGCGGTCCATGTCGCGCAGGTCAATCTCCACATCCGGATAGGACGCCCGGAAGCGCGCCAGCAGGTCTGGCAGGAAATATCCGAGCACGGTATATGACGCTGCGATGCTCACCGTGCCGCCCAGTTTCGCGCTGCGAAAGCGCGGTTTGTGCGTTGCATCGCGTACCGAATCGAGAATATGGCAGGCGTGGTGGAAGAAATCCTGCCCGTCGGCCGTCAGCGATACACCCTGCGCGAGCCGGTCGAACAGGCGCACGCCCAGCTCCTTTTCCAGCGCCAGCACGGCATTCGTGATGGCCGACTGCGACACGCTCTCACTGGTGGCCGCCATCGAGAATTGTCCGTTGCGTGCGGCGGCAACGAAATAGCGCAATTGCCTCAAGGTGACGTTGTTGGCAGACATGACTAAGGCTCCCGGATCGCTGCGGCGCAGCACGTAGTGCGGAGAGGTCGTATCTGTTTTTCGGATACGAAGCTTCTTAATTTGTGATTTTACGATACCTATCAGGCTGCCTATACTTCGGCACACATATCGATAAAACGCAGGAGACCGTCATGAATGCCCCGCTTCCCCCGCAGCACGCATTGAACCCGGACGACATCACGCTCGACGACAAATACACCCTGGAAAAAGGGCGCGTGTTCATGACGGGCACGCAGGCGCTGATCCGCTTGCCGATGATGCAGCGGCAGCGCGACTTGAAGGCCGGCCTGAACACCGCCGGCTTTATCACCGGTTATCGCGGCTCGCCGCTGGGCAGCGTCGACCAGACCGCCGCCAAGGCCCGCAAGTATCTCGAGGCGCATCATGTGCGCTTCCATCCGGGCGTGAATGAAGACCTGGCAGCGACCAGCATCTGGGGCACTCAGCAGGTCAATCTGTTTCCGGGCGCGAAGTATGACGGTGTGTTCTCGATCTGGTACGGCAAAGGCCCGGGCGTGGATCGCAGCGGCGACGTCTTCAAGCATGCTAATGCCGCCGGCACCGCAAAGCATGGCGGCGTGCTGGTGCTGGCCGGCGACGACCATGCCGCGAAATCGTCGACTAATGCTCACCAGAGCGAGCACATCCTGAAGGCCTGCGGTACGCCTGTGCTGTACCCGGCGTCGGTACAGGAATACATCGACTACGGCCTGCACGGCTGGGCCATGAGCCGCTATACCGGGCTGTGGGTGGCAATGAAGTGCGTGACCGACGTCGTGGAATCCGGTGCCACCGTCGATATCGACCCCGATCGTGTGCAGATCGTGCTGCCGGAAGATTTCGAGCTGCCCGAGGGCGGCCTGAATATTCGCTGGCCCGACGGCATCCTCGAACAGGAAGCGCGGCTGGTGAATTACAAGTGGTATGCGGCGCTGGCCTATGCGCGCGCCAACAAGCTCAACCGCGTGATCTGGGACAGCCCGAACGCGCGCTTCGGCATCCTGACCGCCGGCAAATCCTATCTCGACACCCGTCAGGCGCTCGACGACCTCGGCATTGATGAACAGGTCGCGCGCGACATTGGCCTGCGCCTGTACAAAGTGGGCATGACCTGGCCGCTCGAGGCGCTCGGCGTGCGCGAGTTTGCCACCGGCCTCGAAGAGATCCTGGTCGTTGAAGAAAAGCGCCAGCTGCTCGAATATCAGCTGAAAGAAGAACTGTACAACTGGCGAGACGATGTGCGCCCGCGCGTGGTCGGCAAGTTCGACGACACCGGTGAATGGAGCAGCACACGCCGCGCTGGTCCGGGCGAGTGGCTGCTGCCCGGCACCTACGAGATGAGCCCGACCATCGTCGCGCGTGCGATCGCGGCGCGCATCTCGAAATACTTCGCTGGTCATCCGATCGAGCAGCGTGTGCGCGAGCGCATCGCCTTCATCGAGGCGAAAGAGGCGACGCTGAAAGTCACCACGGCCAATCCGCAAAAGGACCGCATCCCCTATTTTTGCTCGGGCTGTCCGCACAACACCTCGACGCGCGTGCCGGAAGGCAGCCGCGCGCTCGCCGGTATCGGCTGCCATTACATGGCGCTGTGGATGGATCGCTCGACCGCGACCTTCACGCACATGGGTGCCGAGGGCACAACCTGGATCGGCGAGGCGCCGTTCACGAATGAAAAGCATGTGTTCGCCAATATCGGCGACGGCACTTATTACCATTCGGGCCTCTTGGCCATTCGCGCGTCGGCAGCAGCCAAGGTCAACATGACCTACAAAATCCTGTTCAACGACGCCGTTGCCATGACCGGCGGGCAGACGCACGACGGCCCGCTCGATCCCGCCACCATTTCCCGGCAGGTCGCGGCCGAGGGCGTCAAGCCCATCGTGGTCGTCACCGACGAGCCGGACAAATATCCGCCGAACACCGACTGGGCGCCGGGAGTCACCATTCGTCATCGCAGCGAGCTCGATGCGGTCCAGCGCGAGATGCGCGAGATGCCGGGCGTGTCGGCCATCATCTACGACCAGACCTGTGCGTCCGAAAAGCGCCGCCGCCGCAAGCGCGGCGCCTTCCCGGATCCGGCCAAGCGCGCAGTGATCAATGACCTGGTGTGCGAAGGCTGCGGCGACTGCAGCGTGAAATCGAACTGCCTGTCGGTTGAGCCGCTTGAAACCGAGTTCGGTCGCAAGCGCCAGATCAACCAGTCTACTTGCAACAAGGATTTCTCCTGCGTAAATGGTTTCTGCCCGAGCTTCGTCACCGTCGAGGGGGGACAGCTGAAGAAGCCGAAAAAGGCCAGCGGCAAGGACGCGGGCGGCAAGCCGTCCGCGCTCGAGCGCAGCAAGGCACTGCCGCAGCCGCAGTTGCCGTCGCTGGCACAGCCTTACGGTGTGCTGGTGACCGGCATTGGCGGCACGGGCGTGGTGACTGTCGGCCAGATCCTCGCGATGGCCGCACATGTCGCCGGCAAATCCAGCTCGGTGCTCGACATGAGCGGTCTGGCGCAGAAAGGCGGGCCGGTGATGTCGCATGTGCGCCTGGCAGCGTCCGATGACCACATCTTCTCGACCCGCGTCGGTACGGCAGCCGCCGACTTGCTGATCGGCTGTGACGTACTCGTGGCAGCCAGCAAGGATGCTGTGTCGCGCATGGGCCAGGGCCGCACGCATGCGGCAGTGAATGCGACGCTGGCGCCTACGGCAGCGTTCGTGAAAAACCCCGATTGGGAATATCCGGATGCGGCAGCGGTCGACGTGATTCGCGATGCCTGCGGCAGCGACGGCGTCGAGGCGCTGCAGGCCGGCCGTCTTGCGACTGCGCTGATGGGCGATTCGATCGCTACCAACATGTTCATGCTCGGCTATGCATGGCAGCGCGGTTGGGTGCCGCTGTCGGAAGCGGCGCTGCTGAAGGCCATCGAGCTCAATGGTGTGTCGGTCGACTTCAACCAGCAGTCGTTCGCGTGGGGCCGTCTGGCAGCGCATGATCTGGACGCGGTCGAACAGGAAGTGAAGGCGCTGGCGCCGGCGCAGGTGATCGAGTTCAAGCGTAAGACGTCGCTGGACGACGTGATCAAGCGCCGCGTCGATTTCCTCACGGGTTATCAGAACGCGGCCTATGCACAGAGCTATCGCGATTTTGTCGAGCAGGTGCGTACCAGCGAATCGCGCGTAGCCGACGCCGGCCAGCCGCTGAAGCTGACCGAGGCGGTGGCGCGTTATCTGTTTAAGCTGATGGCCTACAAGGACGAGTACGAAGTTGCACGGCTGCATAGCGACCCGGCGTTCAAGGCACGCATTGCGAACATGTTCGAGGGGGACTATCAAATCAAGTATCACCTCGCTCCGCCGCTGCTGGCCAAGCGCGATGCCAATGGCCATCTCATCAAGCAGCCGTTCGGCAGCTGGGTCGGTAAAGTGTTCCCGCTGCTGGCCAAGCTCCGCTTCCTGCGCGGCACAGCGCTCGATCCGTTCGGCCATACAGACGAGCGCAAGACCGAGCGCGCGCTGATCACTCATTACCGCGACACGATCGCCGCGCTGTGTTCATCGCTGACGACAGACAACCTGCCGCACGTGGTCGAGGTGGCGAGCATTCCTGAAGAGATCCGCGGCTACGGGCATGTGAAAGAGCGGCACCTGCGCAATGCGAAAGAGAAGGAAGCTCAGCTGCTGAAGGCACTGGAAGGCGGCAGTACGATGACGGTCAAAGAGGTCGGTAGACACGCCGCCTGATTGACTGTTCATCGGATAAATTATCCCGGCTGCGGCCGGGATTTTTTTGAATGTCTCGTCCGCGATCGCCGTCTCTCATGAAGACATGACGTCATCGAAAAGACATGACGTCATCGAAAGATTTGCAATGACTAGCTTACCGGGACAGGCACTTAGTCGGCGTTCCGAAAAGCTCGGTATCCATTCGCACGCAGTACACACGCCGGACAAGTACCGCAACCATAGCCCCAATCGTGCAGCGTACCCCGTTCGCCCAGATAGCAGGTATGGGTGCCGCTGCGGATCAAGTCCACCAGCGCTGCGCCGCCGAGCGCTTCTGCCAGCTTCCAGGTCGCTGCTTTGTCCAGCCACATCAGCGGCGTGGCAATTGTCACCTGATTGTCCATGCCTAGCTGCAGCGCCGATTGCAGCGCCTGCAGGGTATTGTTGCGGCAATCGGGATAGCCTGAATAATCGGTCTCGCACATGCCGCCGACCAGCACGTCAATGTCGCGCCGGTAAGCCAGCGCGGCCGCCAGCGTCAGAAACAGCAGATTTCGTCCCGGCACAAAGGTGTTCGGCAGGCCATTTTCTTGCATCGTGATCGCGGCATCGCTGGTCAGCGCGGTATCGGAAATGCCGCCGAGCACTGACAAATCGAGCAGATGGTCGCTTCCCAGCCGTTGCTCCCACTCGGGTTTCAAGCTGCGCATTGCCGACAGCAGCGCCGGCCGGATCGTCAGCTCAATCGAATGGCGCTGCCTGTAATCGAAGCCCAGCGTTTCCACGCGATCGAATCTCTCCAGCGCCCACGCCAGACAGGTGGCCGAGTCCTGGCCGCCCGAAAACAGCACCAGCGCAGCATTGCTCATTTTCGCTTCACCGATTCCAGCGTCTGGTCGACGTAGTCGCCGTTTGGCTCCGAGAAGCGGATACGCACCGGAAACCATTCCTGCGACGGCGCGAACCAGACATCGACGCGGGTCTTGGAGGAGGAATCTTCCGGCACATGAGCGAGGTGCAGCGTGTCGAGCTCGCCGACCGCGGTGCGAAGCCGCGCACGCTCTTTAACCTCGAACGTCCAATCATCGCCGCCGCGATGGCCGGCGACGAAGAAATTCCAGCGCGAGCCGACGACAAACTCATCGGGGCGGGCGCGCATCATCGACAGGAGTTGCCACAGGATGCTGACGCGATCCTGCTCGCCGCCCTGCAATGGCCGTGCCGGCCCATTGCCGGCGAAATCGAGTTCGCCTTTCACACGATCGAACTTCGCCACTGCGCGCGACTTGGCGAGTCGGCGTGCCGAATAATTGTCCGGTGCAAAGCCCAGGTTATCGAAGCGACCTTCGCTGCTATCGGCCAGCAGCACCCCGGTCAGCAGTGTCCGGGTCTCCATCGACAGCCGGTATTGCTTGTCGCTCCAGCTCCAGTCGATCCTGCTTTCACCCTCGACCGACAGCCCGCGCACATCGGCGCTGGCCTTGTACTGCAAGGTCGCGGCCGGCGGTGGCTTGATGGCTATCGTGGGCGCTGCGGTGGTCGCCTGCGGCGCTGTCGGCGCCGCGGGCGTCGTCTGCGCGAGCGCCAGCGGTGCCGTGAACACTGCAGCGAGCAGCAGCGCGCCAGTTCCTATCTTGTTCAGTTCAGCGTTCATTCTTCGCCTGGATTTTGGTCAGTTGCAAGTCGATGCTATTGCCGTTTTTGTCTTCGTGCCGCAGGCGCACCGGATACCATTGGCGATCCGGCGCCAGCCACAGGTCGAACTGCTTTTCAAAGCTTTCCGAGCCCGGAATCACGGACAGCCGCCATGCTGACACGCTGCCCTCGGGCAGCACCACATTCTCACGTCCGTTTACATAGATACGCCAGGTGTCCACCGCCTTGGTGCCGGCCACGGTCATCTCAAAGGCCAGACCGGGCTCGAACTTATCAGGGTCACCGCGGCCGAGCGACGCCAGCTGCCAGATCCAGCTGCCGCGGTCCTGTTCGCCGCCGCGCGCCGGCGCAATCACGGTCGAGGCCGAAAAACTGATTTGCTGACGTTGCCGGTGAAAGTGCGTATTCGTTTCCGAGCGGCCGACGCGTTTCTCTGCATACAGCTCGGGGATGACGCCGATTTTGCCGACATCGCCTTCGCTGCGGTAGGTGAGCAGCGTGAAGAACAGCACGCCCATTTCCACGGTCAGCTGGTAGCGTTGGCCGTCGTGCCGCCAGTGCATGCTGCCGTGGCCCGAGGTACTGCTGCCCTTGCGGACGGCAACGACATCGAAACTCAGGTCAACCGGCGGCGGCAGGCTGACCCGCGTGAACAAGGCCGGCGCACCGGTGTCGACCGCCGGCTCGGCGGCGGCTTCAGCTGTTGCAGCGGGTGGCGCTGCCGCAGTGTCGGCTACGGGCGCAGCGCTGCTCTCCGGTGCCGTGGCAACCGGCGGTGGCGGCTCTGCGGGCACAGCTTCTTGCGCCGGCGGTGGCGCCGGCATAACCGGTACAGCAGCGACTGGCTCGCGCAGCTTGGCCGGCGGCGGTGCCGGCAGCGCTTTTGGCAAAGGCGCGTTCCGCGGCGTTGGCTGCAGAGTGACGCTGACGGCAGGCTCCTCCTCTTCGTCGCCGTCGAAAGCGATCATCTGCAGCTCGTCTTTGAGCCAGGCGATCACGATCAGGTGGGCGAGCACCGTCAGCATCAGTATCGCGAGGACGATGCTCAACTTGCTCCTTGCGATAGGTCGTCGGACGAGGGCGGAAAACAGCGGCATCCCGCTAGTTTAATGGTTTGGCATGACGGCTGCGTGGCTTGAGCAGTCTTTGACCAGTGCGTTGAACCCGCTCGCCGATGTCGCACGATCTGCTAACCTAAGATCCCACAGTCCGGAATTCGGAGGAAATCATGTCTGGCAACGACCCGCACGGCCTTCCCGGCGCAAACGCGATAGGCGACACCATGGAGTTCGTCAAGAGCTTGTGGGCGTCGATGAAACTGCCTGGGATGAACATGCCGTCGTTGTCCCCGGAGGACATTGATAAGCAGATCACTGACCTGAAGGCGGTGGAATCCTGGCTGCAAATGAATATGAATCTCCTGCGCAGCACGATACAGGCGCTCGAGGTGCAGAGCTCGACATTGAATGCGCTGCGCTCGATGGGCCAGAGCTTTGCAAATGCCGCGAACGCGACCGCCGCGCCACCGCCACCACCTCCCTCGTCCGACAAGCGGCCGGGCTTCGATTCCCCGTTCGAGCCAGTGTTCGACAAATCAGCGCGTGCCGATGATGCATCGGCCGATACGCCGACCAGCGGTTTTCAGGATGCTGCCGCAGCGCAGTTTGCCAATTCGGCTGCGTGGTGGAATACGGTGCAGGAACAGTTCTCGAATGCGGTCGAGCAGGCGCTGACGCCGGTACAGAAGCCGGCAAAGAAGCGCGCCGCGACTAAAACGGCGTCAGCCGCAAAGACGACCGCCCCGCGCAAGCGCACGCCCAAAACCTGAAGCAGCGAAACTCAGGCGCGCGCCGCGCGCTTGAGTGCACGCATCAGTGCCCCCAGCACGGGTAGTTTTTCGTACAACTCTTCGGCGGCGTCCCAGTAATCGCGATGGAACGATGCGCGCCCGTCAGCCGCAAATTTCAGGTGGCTTGCGCCGCGTATACATTGTTCGTCGCGCGCGAAGCGTTTCATGCGGAAGCGAAATTCCCAGGTGACGAAGGCCTCGTCGTCTTGCAGCACATGGCTGGCAATGACGAATCGTGGCATGTCGACCTGTTCAAACATGTGTGAAAAGATGCGCATCACCGCCGTAATGCCGCGTACCTCGTTGAACGGATCTTTGAAGTACACATCATCTGTATAGATCTCGGCCAGCCGCTGCAGGCTGTGCGGCGTGATCGATTCGAAACAATCGATCAGCCGTGCGAGGCGGGCGTCATCGCTCATAGTCCGGTTACCTTGTGGATCAGCGGGAAGTAGAGCCGATAGGGTAACAGGCGGGCGAAGCGTAGCCAGTTGGTGAAGCGGCGCGGGAAATGAATGTGGAAGCGGCCTTCCTCGATGCCGCCGACGATCTCTTGCGCCGCTTGCCGGGCGCTGATCAGCCCGGGCATGTCGAAATCATTGTGTGCCGTTGCCGGCGTGGCGACGAAGCCGGGATTGATCAGGTAAACACCGATGCCGCGCGGATGAAGATCGAAATACAGCGATTCAGATAAATTGATCAAGGCCGCCTTGGTCGGCCCATAGGCGAGCGCCTTCGGCAGGCCGGAGTAGCCCGCGACCGATGACACAATGCCGATCCCGCCTTCGCCTTGCTTGAGCAGCGTTGGCAGTACCGCATGCACGCAGTGGAACACTGCGCGCAGGTTCAGGTCGAGCAGACGATCGACTTCGTCGATGTCGATACAGTCGGCGCGCATGTCGCGATAGGCACCGGCGACCAGCAGCACCAGATCTACGCCCTGCCACGCGGCCAGCAGGCGGTCGCGTGCCTGCAGCACCTGAGCCGGATCCGTGACGTCCAGCGGCAAGGTCAGCGCCTCTGCATGGTCATGTGCGACGTCCTGCAGCGCCGCTTCGCGCCGGGCCGACAGGGCCACGCGTGCCCCCTTTTCCAACAGCATTCTCGCCGTCTCCGCGCCGATCCCGGTTGATGCGCCGATCACCCAGACGCGCTTACCGCGCCAGTCTGGGATGCGAGGGTTCATCGTCCAGCTGCTATTGCGCGCCGTGCGCCGTGCGGGCTGCGGACCGGGAGACTGCAACCACATCATCCTGCCGACCTCTTGCGGAAGGACAGCGTGACCTCGCCGAGACGGAAGCCGAATTTGCTCATCACCGCGCGGTTCAGCATCACCTGGTCGTCCATCAGGTACATCCAGTCGTCAAAATTGACGTGATAGACGCGGCCGTCGACCGGCAGCGCCAGCGTGTATTTCCAGTTGAGCGCATTGCCGCCGATCTCGCCGGCCGCCTGCCCGATCACATCGGCTGCCGTGCCGATATAGCGGTTCTCGCCGACCTTTTTCAGCGTCCACACGCGTTGCTGCTTCGTGCCGTCTGAGTAGGTGAAGTGCTCGTCGAGCACGCCGGTATCGCCTTCCCAGCGGCAGTCGATCACGACCGTGAAGCGCTTGACGACCTTGCCGGAGCGGTCCTGGAACATGCCCCACGCATCGATCGTCCCGTTGAAGTAGCTCTGCAGGTCGAGCTTGGGCTGCTCGGCAGCGTAATCAGCCGGCCGCATGGTTGCTCCGCAGCCGGACAACATCAGCGCTCCCGCCAGTGCGAGCGCGCACCATCGCATTATTTTCATGATTCACATCCTTCCTCTGTGCGGCTGACCGCAGTGTGCGTTGCAGTGCCAACGGCGTTGGCCGGGGGGTATCGTCGTCTCTAAACATCGCGCAGCGGCGCCTTCCATAGCAGTAGCCCGGCGCCGGTTTTCAGCGCACAGGGCAGCAGTGCATAAGCCGCCGACAAGGCAGCCAGCCCGGTCGCGTCAGCATGGCCTGGCGTGTAGCCGAGCCACTCGAGCAGCGGCAGTGCAATACCGGCTGCCAGTGCCAGGTTCATCTTCGTCATCCAGCTCCACAGGCCGAAATAGCTGCCCTCGCGCGTGCCCGCATGGCCGGCATCAGCGATCACGCCGGCCAGCAGCGCCGGCGGCAGGGCGAGATCGGCGCCGAGCGAAGCACCGGTCACGATGCAGACCACTGCAAAAGGCAGCAGATCGCCGGCGCCGAGCATGGCGGTCCAGGCAAAGGCGGCGATCGCCAGCACCATCGCGACCAGCCATGCCCGCGCCTCGCCGATGCGCGCGGCCAGCCGTGACCACAGCGGCAGCGTCAGTGCGGCAGCGCCGAAATACAGCAGCAGAAACGTGCTGGCGTGCTGCGGCAGCTGCAGCCGGTCCGACGCAAAAAACAGGAACAGCGTTGCCGGTATCGCCGTAGCGATGCCATTGACGGCGAACACGGCAAACAGCCAGCGAAAGCGGCGGCTGCCCAGCGGCGCCAGCCAGTGCGCATTCGTGGCATCGGTCGTCGTCAGCTGGCTTCCCGGTGCATGGCGCGGCGCACGCAGCCATAGCAGCGCTGCTGTCGCCAGCAACAGGGCCGCGAAGGTGGCCGACAATGCAGCCGGCCCGCCCAGTGCCGGCAGGATCGCCGCCAGCAGCACGCCCGCCAGCGCGCAGCCTTCGCGCACCGCTGCCAGCCGCGAGCGTTCGCCACGTTGCTGTGTAAGGCGCGCTCCCCAGCTGTTGTGCGCGATCGTCGCGATCGAATAGCCCAGGTAGACCAGGACCAGGCTGGCACCGAACCAGGCCACCAGCTCAGTCGGTGTCATTGCCGGCGGATGGAACAGGGCGATGAAGCCTGCCAGCAGCAGCGGCAAGGCCAGCAGCACGAAGCCGGCGTGACCCCGGCCGCGTTGCGCACGATCGATCCAGCTGCCTAGCATCGGGTCGATAAAGGCATCCAGAACGCGCGCAGCCAGCAACACCGCGCCGACGGTCGCCAGCGGCATGCCTAGACTGGTCGCATAGAGTTGCGGCACGATCACGTAGACGGGCAGCGCTACCAGCGCCAGAGGCAGTCCGAACAGTCCGTAGGCGAACAGCTGTCCGAGTGAATACGTCATGATTTGCCCAACAGGGCTGCACGCAGTTTCGGCGCACTGGTGCGCGGATGCAGCCAGATCGCAAAGAACGCCGGACCGAATTCAGGATCGGCCACTTCGCCGACGGCCACGCCATCGCGATAGAAGCGCGTGGCCTGTCCCGGCTGGTACAGCCCGACCAGTTGCGTGCCCTCTTCCACATTCGGGAACACCTGCTTCATCGCATCCAGCCAGGCGCGCTGTTGCGCGGCGCTGCCCAGACTGAGCTTTTTCATTTCATCGATGCTGGCCTCGGCGATCCGTGCGCCGTACAGCGTGCGTGCGTAGGTCAGCTCGAGTGCCAGCGGCGTGCGCATCCATTCATTGCCATTGAAGCTGCGCCGTTCGGCCCACAGCCGCGCGTCATACAGCTTTAGCCCGAACCAGCGAAAGCTGCCGCTGCCCAGCGGAGATGCCTGCGGCAGCAGCTCTCCCACCGCCGATCCGACGGCCAGCGCGGAGGGCAGCGTGAACATACATAGCAAGGCAAACAGCCAGTGACGGAGCATGCGCATGCGAATGTCTCCTTCAGTGTTTTTGCAGCGTGAACTGGTACAGGTCGATGCTGCCGGCACGGAAGCCAGCCTCGCAATAGGCGAGATAGAACGACCAGGTGCGGATGAAGCGCTCGTCGAAACCTTGCGCACGCACGGCCGGCAACTGGCGCTCAAAACTGCGATGCCATTCGGCGAGCGTGCGCGCGTAGTCGGTCCCGAACGCCAGCTCATTGACGACCGTCAGTCCGTGCCGCTCGGCATGCGCACGGAAGGCCGTTGGCGACGGCAGCATCCCGCCCGGGAAAATATATTGCTGAATAAAATCGCTGCTCTTGCGGTAACGCTCGAACAGTGGTTCGGCGATCGTGATGGTCTGGATGCAGGCGCGCCCGCCCGATTTCAGCCGTTGCGCCACGCAGGAGAAATAGCTGTCCCAGTAGTCTTCGCCGACGGCCTCGAACATCTCGATCGAAGCAATACCGTCGAACTCGCCATCGGCGTCGCGGTAGTCCTGCAGCCGCAGGTCGGCCCGCTCGCTCAGGCCTGCGTTCTGCAGGCGCTGCTGCGCGAACTGCAGCTGTTCGGTCGACAGGGTCAGCCCCGTCACCTGGTTTCCTTGTCGTGCGGCCAGCTCGGCGAAGCCTCCCCAGCCACACCCGATCTCAAGCACGCGGCTCTGGGGCGGCAGCTGCAGTTGCGCGAGGATGCGCTCATATTTCGCTTGCTGGGCGGCTTCCATCGTCATCTCTGGCGACGTGAACAGCGCGCTCGAGTACGTCATCGACGGGTCTAGCCACAGGCGGTAGAAGCGGTTGCCGATGTCGTAGTGCGCGTGAATATTGCGTCGGCTGCCGGCCCTGGAATTGCGGTTGAACAGATGGCGCAGCCGGTACAGCAGGCCACCCCACCAGCTGCCATAGATCATCGATTCCAGCCGGTCACGGTTGCGGATGAACAGCTGCAGTAGTCCGGCCAGGTCATCGGTCTGCCAGTCGCCGGCGATATAACTTTCGGCAAAGCCGATGTCGCCTGACTTCAATGCGGCGGTGCAGGGCTTCCAGTTCTTCAGCCGCAGCGCGATAGGCGCGGCGCTGCTGCTGCTGCCGAACGATAGTGTGCTGCCGTCCGGGCAGGTCAGACGCAGTGCGCCATGCTCAAGGCGGCGCAACATTTGCAGCACGATGCGCGCTTGCGCGGGGATGGTCGTTGGCAGTCGGTCGACGGTGCGGACGACGTTCGATGGCTGCTCGAGTTCGAGGCTGGCGGAGGCAGTCTTGTTCATCGGCTCAGGGCTTTCGAGGGGGGCAGTGGCTTACTGAAAAATGGCACGCGCTTGATAAACAGCCGCAGCGCCTGCCAATGAATGCGTACGATCACGCCGAAAGTCATCAGCGGATGGCGCACGCAGGCCAGCAAGGCGGCCGCATCATTCAGCGGGCGCAGTACGCCGGAGACGCTGGTCAGCAGCAGTGCGCCGTGATCGTCGTGATAATCAATGCGCGCAACGGTGCGTTCGACTTCCTGTCCGCCTCGTTCTTGCGTCGTGCGCATGAAGCGGAACCGGTAGCCGCCTTCGACATCGCAGAACGGCGACACATGAAAGACTTTACGCGCCGACAGCAGCTCGCCCCAGCGCAGCGTGCGGCCCTGGTCGAGCAGGTAGAAGTGGCGCTCGCCGAAGGTATTGTTGACCTCGCAGACGATCGCGCGCAGGCTGCCATCGCTGCGGTGGCAATACCAGAACGACACCGGGTTGAAGACATAACCGAGCACGCGCGGAAAGGTTTGCAGCCAGATTTCGCCATCGGCATCGCGGATGCCTTCGTCAGCAAGCAGTTCGTCGATCCAGCGCAGCAGTGGTGTCTGCCCGTCGCCATGGTCGCGATCATGGAACGACAGCAGGTTGAAGCGGTTGCGCGAGCAGAGCCGGGTGGCCAGTGGCGCACTGCCAAGCGAACGCAGCGGCAGCAACAAAGTGAATACGCCATAGCTGAACGCATTGCGCGCGGGCCGCAGCCGTTCATGCCGGACCACACCCATGCTGAGCATGGGCTGTCGTTTGCGCAGATCCATGGGCGCCATGATGCTCGGCGTGCTGGGCGTCATGCAGCGCGCAGGACTTGCGGCTGGCTTGAACGCGCAATGGCGGCGGCCACGGACAGGCCCGATTTCAGGCCGTCCTCATGGAAACCGTAGCCTGTCCATGCGCCGGCAAACCAGGTGTTGCGCAGACCTTGCAGCGACGGCAGCGTGCGCTGCGCGGCGATTGCGGCGCTATCGAATACGGGGTGCGCATAGTCGAACTCGCCGAGCACGGTGGTCGGGTCCGGTGCATGGATCGGATTCAGCGACACGATAACTGGGGTTTTCACCGGCAGCGGCTGCAGCTGGTTCAGCAGGTAATGCACGCACACGCGCGGCTCGTCCGCGCCGGCGCTTTCGTAGTTCCAGGCTGACCAGGCCTTGCGGCGCGCGGGCAGGCAGCTGGCGTCGGTATGCAGCACGGCGCGATTGGGCTGGTACGCAACTGCGGACAACACGGTGCGCTCGGCATCGCTGGCATCTTGCAGCATGGCCAGCGTCTGGTCGCTGTGCGTTGCCATGACCACGTGGTCATACAGCTGAGCGCCGTGTGCCGACGCGATGCGGACCTGCGGCACAGCGCCGACCTGCAGCCGCGTGACCGAATGCACCGGCGTCGACAAATACTTGTTCTGTATGGCCGCCAGCATCTTCAGCACGTAGTTGCGCGAGCCGCCGGTGACGGTGCGCCATTGCGGGCGGTCGTTCACCTGAATCAGACCATGGTTGTGGCAGAAGCGCACGAAGGTGGCGAGCGGAAACGCGAGCATCTGTTCGGTCGGGCAAGACCAGATGCAGCCAGCCATCGGCAACAGATACCAGTCGCGGAATTCCGTGCTGTAGCCCCGCGCGTCGAGAAAGTCGCCCAGCGGGGTTTCTTCCATCGCGCCGGGCGTCAGCGCCAGCTCGGTGGTTTCACGATTGAAGCGCAGGATATCTTTGAGCATGCGCCAGAATCGCGGGCTGAGCAGGTTGCGCTTCTGTGCAAACACCGTGCCGAGATTCGAGCCGGCCCATTCGAGGACGCGCTGGCCGGTGATGCTATCCACGGGCATCTTCACGGCGAACGACATATCGCTGGCGGTCGTGTGCACATCAAGCTCGCCGAACACCCTGACCAGGTTGGGGTAGGTGCGGTGGTTGAATACCAGAAAACCGGTATCGACGCCGAAGCGCTGACCGTCGAGGGTAATGTCCACCGTGTTGGCATGGCCGCCGAAATAGGCGCCGGCCTCGTACAGAGACACTTCGTGTCCTTCGCGCGATAACTGCCAGGCGGCCGAGAGTCCGGAGATGCCTGCGCCGATCACTGCAATCTTCATAAGTGCCTTGTCGGTCAGAATAAAAATCTGCGATGCCCGTCGGAGAGAAATACGGGTTGGGGGGAAGATCGCCCCGACATGCCGCCGGACTGCGCCGGGAGGCATCGCAGCAAAAAACTCATCGTTGGCAGGTGGGCCGGTCACCGTGCCTGGTGCTCAGCCCGTCCGCCTGCACCGGCTCACTGGGCCGCCAGCGCCTTATCTATCGTTGCCAGGAATTCTTTGTCGTCTGGCCGAGTCAGGCTGTTGTAGCTGCCGACCAGCTTGCCGTCACGGCCAATCACGTACTTGTAGAAGTTCCAGCCGGGTTCTTTCGCACCGGCTTTCTTCAGCGCGGCGAACAGAGGATTGGCACTGCGACCGGCGACGGAGGTCTTCGCGAACATCGGGAATTTCACGCCATAGGTGTTGTAGCAAAAGTCGGCAATCTTCTTGTTCTCATCCGGCTCCTGCGAAAAATCGTTCGACGGGAAGCCAAGAATCACCAGGCCCTTGCTCTGGTATTTCGCATACAGCTTCTCCAGTCCTTCGTACTGCGACGTAAAACCGCAATAGCTGGCGGTGTTCACCACCACTGCCACTTTGCCCGCGTATTGGCACAGGTTCTGCGGTGCGTCGTCCTGCAGCCGGTTGAACTGATGGTTCAGCAGCGTGGGGCAGTCGGCGGCCTGGCTCGCTCGAGGCATGATCGCCAGCAGCGTTATCAGTCCCAACAGGCTCGCCAGCATCCACTTGGCAAGCGGTTTGGCAGGTAGGGTGGCTGTCTTCATCGCATCAATACCAATAGGTTTTAATTTAAACTGTGCAGTCATTCTAGCGCATTCGCAGAAATTTTGTGACGCGTTGTCCGGACCCGCGCGGATACGCTCGCCGGTGGTTGGCTTGCAAGCGCTTGCTCTCTTCAAATCAATGTTTAATCAAAGGATTTTCTCGCATGCGTGACCTGATACTCGTCCTGGGAGACCAGTTGACGCTGTCCAGTCCGGCCTTGGCAGACGCCGATCCTGCGCAGGATTGTGTGTTGATGATCGAGGCGCCCGGCGAGTCCACCGCCGTGTGGTCGCACAAGGCGCGGATCGCGCTGTTCCTGTCGGCGATGCGCCATTTCGCGCAGGCGCTCCAGGCAGACGGCTGGCCACTGGATTACGTCGCGCTGGACGCCGACGAGCCGGCCAGTTTCGGCGAACGCTTGCGTTCCGCGCTCAAGCGCCTTCGTCCGCGTTCATTAAGGTGGATCGAGGCCGGCGACTGGCAGATGCAGCAGACCATTGTCGACCTCTGCAACGAAGAAGGCGTGGCGCCGTGTACGCTCGACGACACGCATTTCCTCTGCAGTCGCGCCGACTTCGCCCGCTGGGCGCGGGGCAAGCGCGAATTGCGGATGGAATTTTTCTATCGCGAGATGCGGCGCAAGCACCGCGTGCTGATGGAAGGCGACGCACCCGCAGGCGGCCAGTGGAATTTTGATGCAGACAACCGCAGTGCCTACCCGAAGCGCAGTGGCCCCGGGCTTATCCCCGTCCCGGCCGGTTTTGCGCCGGACGAAATGACACAACAAGTCTTCACGCTGGTCGAGCGGCATTTCGCCGGACATCCCGGGTCGCTGGCGCAGTTCCGCTGGCCCGTCACGCGCGCGCAGGCCTTGCAGGCTCTGCAGGTGTTCATCGACACGCGGCTCATCCAGTTCGGCAAATACCAAGACGCGATGTGGACCGATACGCCGACCGGCTGGCATTCCTTGTTGTCGCCCGCTCTGAACCTGCACCTGATCGATCCGCGCGAAGTCGTCGCGGCGGCCGAGCAGGCCTGGCGCGATGGCCGCGTGCCGCTGGCCGATGCGGAGGGCTTCATTCGCCAGATCCTCGGCTGGCGCGAGTTCATTCGTGGTGTCTATTGGCTTGACATGCCGGCGATGCGCGAGGCCAACCACTATGCTCATCAGCACAAGCTGCCCGAGTGGTTCTGGACCGGCGACACGGACATGGCCTGCCTGCGTGACTGCCTGCGCCAGACGCTGGATTATGGTTATGCCCATCATATTCAACGCCTGATGGTGATCGGCAATTTCGCCACGCTAGCGCAGTTGTCGCCCCGACAGGTGGAAGACTGGTTTCTGGCGGTGTACGTGGATGCGATCGAATGGGTCGAGCTGCCTAACACGGCCGGCATGGCGCTGCATGCGTGCGGACCGCGCTTTACCAGCAAGCCGTATATCGCCAGCGGCGCCTATATCCAACGGCAGAGCAATTACTGCAGCGGCTGTAAGTACGATCCGGCGACGCGCACCGGCGGCGACGCCTGCCCGTTCACCACGCTGTACTGGCAGTTCATCGATCGCCATCAGCCGACGCTCGCCGCCAATCCGCGCACCGCGCTGATGGCCAACAATCTTCAAAAAATCAGCGAGACGGAGCGCTCAGCCATACGCCGGCGTGCGACTGAACTGCTGGAGGATCTGGCGTCGCTCTGACCGCGTGCCGCGATAGTGATTCGCTATTTATCAGGGTGGCAAGAAGTGGCGGTCATCGAACTGTCATCTCGGTTTACGCCCCTTTATTGATAGAATCGCGGCACTTCCGACATTTAGACAGAGCTATCCGATGCTGTATCCAGAACTTTTCCGATCCTTAGAGCAGGTCCGCTGGAATATGGAAACCGATATTCCCTGGGACCAGTTTGACGGCTCGAAGCTGACTGACGAGCAGGCCAAGACGATCAAGATGAATGCCATCACCGAGTGGGCGGCGTTGCCTGCGACGGAGATGTTCCTGCGCGATAACCGCGACGACAGCGATTTTTCGGCGTTCATGTCGGTCTGGTTTTTTGAAGAGCAGAAGCATTCGCTGGTGCTGATGGAATACCTGCGCCGCTTCCGTCCCGATCTCGTGCCGACGGAAGAAGAGCTGCACAACGTGCGCTTCGAGTTCGATCCGGCGCCGCCGCTCGAGACGCTGATGCTGCACTTCTGCGGCGAGATCCGCCTGAACCACTGGTACCGTTGCGCGGCTGACTGGCATACGGAGCCTGTGATCAAGCAGATCTACAAGATCATCAGCCAGGATGAGGCTCGCCACGGCGGCGCCTATCTGCGCTACATGAAAAAAGCGCTGGGTCAGTTCGGCGATACCGCGCGTGCCGCATTCGCGAAGATCGGCGTGCTCATGGCATCGGCGCGGCGTACCGAGAAGGCGCTGCATCCGACCAACCTGCACGTGAACCAGGCGCTGTTCCCGAACGACACCGTGCAGAGCCGTCTGCCTGATCCGGCCTGGCTGGAAGCCTGGCTCGACCAGCAGATCCGCTTTGACGGCGCATGGGAGCAAAAGGTCGTTGACCGTATCCTGCACAACCTCTCTCTGCTGTTTGAGCGTAGCTTCAACACGGTGCAAGAACTGAACCGCTATCGCAAGGAAGCGATGGCGCGTCTCGCACCGCAAACTGCCTGAGTTTGCGGCAAGCGGCGTGCCGGCGCTGACCGGGCACGCCGCCGATGATCCTTAGCCACACCAAGCTCTGTTCGCCCGCCGACCTTGCCACGCGAGCGTCGGCGCTGCCGCGTCCGCTGGTGCTGACCAACGGCGTTTTCGACCTGCTGCATTGCGGCCATACCGATTCTCTGGAGCGCGCGCGCGCGCTTGGCGCATCACTGGTCGTGGCCGTCAACAGTGATGCCTCCGCGCGCCGCCTGCGCAAGGGAGACGGCCGACCGTTTAACGATGGCGCGGCACGCATGGCGCTGCTGGCGGCGCTGGCGTCGACCGATCTTGTCACCGGTTTTGACGACGACGATGCGACGGCCGTGCTCTGCTGTGTGCGGCCTGACATCTATGTGAAGGGCGGCGATTACGAGATCGCCTCGACGCCCGAAGGGCGCGCAGCGCGCGCGCTCGGCGCTCGTCTGATGACCCTGCCGTTTGTCCATTACACTTCATCGTCGGCACTGATTGCGCGCATTCGCGCCACGCATGCCGACGATGAAGGATGAGACATGAAACGACGTACTTTCCTGGGTGGTCTGCTGGCCGCCGCTGCGCCGCTGCTGCTGCAGAATGCGCAGGCGGCGAAGAAGCCGGTCATTACCGTCTACAAGACGCCGACCTGCGGCTGCTGCCATGAATGGATCGCGCACCTGCGTAGCCACGGTTTCGAGGTCATTGCCAACGACGTGCCCGACACCGCGCCGTATCGCAGCCGCTTTGGCGTGCCGAAAGAACTCGGCTCTTGCCACACCGGTGTGATCGATGGCTACGCACTCGAAGGCCATGTGCCTGCTGCGGACATCCGCCGCTTGTTGTCGGAGCGGCCAAAGGCGCGCGGTCTGGCCGTGCCCGGCATGCCGGTCGGCAGTCCCGGCATGGAAGTCGAAGGCCGCCGCCGCGATGCGTTCGATGTCGTGCTGTTCAGCGATGACGGTCGCCGCACGGTCTGGCAGCGCTATGCGGCGCAGAGCTGAGGCGCTGGCCTCGCACAGTCAGCGGCGCTGGATGAAAAAAGGGCGCGATCCATTCGCGCCCCGCAGGCCGTCCTGAGGGCGAGGCCCGTCAGTCGCAGAAAAATTCTGTCCGCTGAGTGGTGTTTAGTCGTGATGATGATGGTGGTGCATATCACCATCGTCGTCCTTCTTTTTCGCAGGCATGCCCATGTCGGCAACTTCGACTGTGGTCTCGATCTTGCCGGCCTTGCGGAAATTCAGCGTCAGCGGAAACTTGTCGCCGGCCACCAGCGGCTTTTTCAGGCCGAACAACATGATGTGCGCGCCGGCGCCCGGTTTCATTTCTATCTTCTGGCCGGCCTTCAGCTCCAGCTGCGGCAGCGCGCGCATCTTCATCACGTCGCCCTCCATCGCCATCGTATGGATTTCCACACGGGCCGCGGCCGGCGAACTGGCCGACAGCAGCGCATCGTCCGTGCCCTTGTTCTCGATCTGCAGGAAGGCGGCGCCGTTCGTTTGCTTACCGACAGTCGCGCGCGCGACCGCTTTGTCAATTTGCACGGATTTCGTGTCTTGCGCATGCAGCAGGCCGGCGGTCAGCAGCAGCGGCAGGGCGACATAACGGGCAAGGGTAAGGCGCAGGCTCATGGGGGTCCTCGAAAGTAATCAGTGAAAGCAATGATGGCGATGAAGGTCGCAGTGACGTTCACTCGCAGTTGCGCAATTATAGGCTCATGACCCGCCGGCAAATCCCTGCTGCCGCCAGGCTTCGAACACCGTCACCGCGACCGTGTTCGACAGGTTCAGGCTGCGGTTACCAGGCCGCATCGGCAGCCGGATACGCTGCGATGGCGGAAAGCTCTCGCGCAGCTCCGGCGCCAGCCCACGGGTCTCCGAGCCAAAGACAAAGACATCGCCGGGCGCAAAGCGCAGCTCTGCGAACACCGATGAGCCGTGTGTCGTGAACGCAAACACGCGTGCCGGATCGGGCTTCAGCGTGTCGATGAAGCTCGTCCAGTCGCGATGCACCTGCATCTGCGCGTACTCGTGGTAATCGAGGCCGGCCCGGCGCATGCGCGCGTCGTCGAGCGGGAAGCCGAGCGGCTCCACCAGATGCAGCTGCGCACCCGTGTTGGCGCACAGCCGGATCACGTTGCCGGTGTTGGGTGGTATCTCGGGTTCGACCAATACGACATGAAACACGATGCTCTCCAGAGTTGGGCCGCGAAAGCGGCCGGTTCAGCGCAATGGCGTGCGCGCCACCACCAGGTTCACGACACGCACGGCGCCATGACGTTTCAGGCAGGCGGCGAGCGCGTCGAGCGTGTGCCCGGTGGTCATTACATCGTCGACCACCAGCACGCGCCGGCCGGCGAAGGCGGCGCGGTCGGTCACGGCGAATGCGCCGCGCATATTATCTCGCCTGTCCGCCAGTGCAAGCCCCGACTGCGGCGGCGTATCCCGTACCCGTACGCAGGTACTGCTCAACAGCGGCAGCTGTAATGCGCGGGCGAGCGGCCGCGCAATTTCCTGTGCCTGGTTGAAGCCGCGATCGGCCAGCCGCTCTGCCGACAGCGGCACTGCGATCAGCAGGTCGCCCTGCGCGTGCGGCTGCGCGGCGATGGTCTGCTGCAGCCATTGCGCGAACACCTTCGCCAGCGGCAGCTGTGCGCGGAATTTCAGCGCCTGCACCAGCAGGTCGATCGGCGGCGCATAGCGCGCGGCGGCGACGCTCGCGTCGAACGCCGGGGGATGGGCAAGGCAGCGACCGCATATCTGTGCCGCCGTCGGCAGCGCTGCAGCACAGACGTTGCAGCACGCGGCCTCAACGCCAGCGTAGCGGCTGCAGTCAGCGCAAAGGGCGGTATCGGCTGCCCTGCCGCACAGCGCGCAACTGCCCGGCAACAGCTGGCGGCTGAGCGCGGCGGACAGATGGCGCAGGAAGGTGCGTGCGTAGTGAGTCACCATAGCAATCAAGGAGGGCTGGAGTACACTGCCGCGCATTGTTTCCGCTTCCGTGTTTCCTCGCGCTGTCATGCCCGCCATTCCGAACGACCCTGATTCAGATCGCCGTATCGCGCCGATATCCGTTGCTGCTGTGCGTCAGTTGTTTGCACGCCCCGCGCGCTGCGCAGATTCGCAGTTTCTGCGCCGCGAGATCGCCGCGCGAATGTTCGAGCGGCTCAGCCTGATTCGGCTAAGCCCGCAGCAGGTCGTCGATGCCGGCTGTGGCGAGGGCGACGACTTGCTCGGGCTGCATCAGGCTTTCCCGCCCGCGCAGCTGATTGGTATCGACGCCTCGCCGCAGATGCTGGCCGCCGCCGCCGCCTCTGGTGCGCAGTCGCGCTCGCGCGCACAGAAGCTGATCGGCCGCTTTCTGGGCCGCCGTCCGGAGGGCATGCACACGGCAGCGCTGGCCTGTGCCGACTTCGGCAGCCTGCCGCTGCCAGCGGGCAGTGTCGATCTTCTGTGGTCCAACCTGGCATTGCACTGGCACCCGCAGCCGCACCGTGTGATTGCCGACTGGGCGCGCGTGCTGCGCACTGACGGCTTGATGATGTTCAGCTGCTTCGGGCCCGACACCTTTGCCGAACTTCGCGATGCCTTTGACGCCAGCGGCATGCGAGAGCGCGTGCTGCCCTTTGTCGACCTGCATGATTACGGCGACATACTGGTCGCCGCCGGCATGGCCACGCCCGTGATGGACATGGAGAAGCTGACCATCACCTATAAGTCGGTCGATAAATTGCTCGCTGATGTGCGCGCATTCGGCGGCAACCCGCTCATTGCGCGTCCGCGCGGGCTTGAGGGCGCGCAGGCCTGGCAGCGTCTGCGCCGCACGATCGAATCGACGCGCGATCCCAGCGGAAACCTGCGCCTGACCATCGAGGTCATCTACGGTCACGCATTCCGGCCGCAGCCGACCCAGACCCGGCAGGGCGAACAGATTGTGAGGATTGACCGCCTGAAAAAATGAAAAATTGTTTTTGTTTTTTTAATTTTTGAAGGTTCTTCCCTTCAATTGTTATGGTCTTTACTTGGCGGCCGATATTCTTTCCCCTTATACTCCACGGGTTTTTCCTGGGCTTGTTGCTAAATAGCATTTAGACAACCGGTTTGCGCGAATGGCAGTACGTGAGTGGATTTTGAAAAGAAATTGCTCGCTGTCGCCCAGACAGCTGGCTCAGGCTTATGCGGCGCTCTGCGTCGCTTCGCTACTGGTTGCGAGTTACTTCGCAGCCCATGGAGCGTGGCTGGTGCCGGTATTTTCGGCGCTGGAGCTGGCGGGGGTCGCCGCCGCCTTCATTTATTTCGGTCGTCACGCAACGGATCGCGAGCATGTCGCTCTGAGCGACAGCGGTCTGCTGATAGAGCTGGTGCAGGCCGAGCGTGTCCACCAGTATCGGATGGATCCGCTGCGCACTCGCGTGGCATTGCCTGCTTTGCGGCACGGACTGGTCGGCCTGGAGTCGAACGGTACGCGCATTGAGGTCGGCAGGTTCGTGAGCGAACGGACGCGGCGCGAGTTTGCGCGTGAACTGAGCAGAGAACTGACCGGGTACCGGGCGGGCTCTGGCGGCTGGCAGTAACAGAAAAATTAACAGATTTTAATCAGGCATTTGAGGACAACATGAACTACGCGAAGCGCCTAATCCACACGTTGATGGCTGCTGCCGGCTTGCTTGTCGCCGGCTCGACGTTCGCAGTCAACGACATGGTGGGCGGCCCGGCCGTGCACCAACTGAACTTCCAAGCGCCGGTCACGGCGATCGCGGCCGATATCTATCAGCTGCACATCTGGATGATCGCGATTTGCTGCGTCATCTTCGTCGCCGTCTTCGGCGTGATGTTTTACTCGATCCTGAAGCATCGCAAGGCACTCGGTCACAAGGCTGCCAGCTTCCATGAAAGCACTGCCGTGGAAATCGCATGGACCATCGTGCCTTTCCTGATCGTCGTGCTGATGGCACTGCCGGCGACCAAGACCGTGGTCGCGATGAAAGACACGTCGAACGCCGATATCACTATCAAGGCAACCGGCATGCAATGGAAGTGGGGCTATGACTACGTGAAGGGCGAAGGCGAAGGCATTTCGTTCCTGTCGGCACTGTCGACCCCGCGCGATGCGATTGAAAGCAGCGGCATCAAGCCGGACAACTACCTGCTCGAAGTTGACAATGAGCTGGTCGTGCCGGTCAACAAGAAGATCCGTATCGTCACCACCGCCAACGACGTCATCCACGCCTGGGGCGTGCCGGCTTTCGGCGTGAAGCAGGATGCGATTCCTGGCTTCGTGCGCGATACCTGGTTCAAGGCTGAAAAAGAAGGCACCTACCGCGGCAACTGCTACGAGCTGTGCGGCAAAGAGCATGCGTTCATGCCGATCGTCGTGAAAGTCGTCAGCGACGCTGAATACGCGAAGTGGGTCGGCGAGAAGAAAAAGGCAATGGCTGCCAGCGCCGATGATCCGAACAAGACCTGGACCGCGACCGAACTGGCCGCACGTGGCGAAAAAGTTTATGCAGCGAACTGCGTGGCCTGCCATCAGGCCAATGGCGCCGGTGTTCCGGGCGCTTTCCCGGCACTGGCCGGCTCGCAAGTCGTCAATGGCGCGCAGGAAGGTCAGATCGGTATTCTGCTGAACGGCAAGAACGCAATGCCGGCCTGGAAGGCGACGCTGTCCGACACCGAAATCGCCGCAGTCATCACCTACACCCGCAATTCGTGGGGCAACAAGGCTGAAGACAATATCGTTCAACCCGCCGAAGTTCTGGCTGCGCGCAAGTAATAGAGAAATCAGGGAGAACTAGATGAGCACTACACTAGATCACGCACACGGTCACGCCGACCACGCGCACGACGATCATCACCCGCACGGCTGGCGTCGCTGGCTGTACGCGACCAACCACAAGGACATCGGTACCCTGTATCTGTGGTTCTCGCTGGTGATGCTGCTGACCGGCGGCGTGCTGGCACTGGGCATCCGCGCTGAGCTGTTCAAGCCGGGCCTGCAACTGTTCCAGCCGGAGTTCTTTAACCAGCTGACCACCATGCACGGCCTGATCATGGTGTTCGGCGCGATCATGCCGGCCTTCGTCGGTTTCGCGAACTGGATGATCCCGCTGCAGATCGGCGCGTCCGATATGGCATTCGCACGGATGAACAACTTCTCGTTCTGGCTGCTGCCGCCGGCAGCGATCCTGCTGGTCTCGTCGTTCCTGGTTCCGGGCGGTGCGACCGCTGCGGGCTGGACGCTGTACGCGCCGCTGACGAGCCAGATGGGTATCGGCATGGACCTGGGCATCTTCGGGCTGCACATCATGGGTGCCTCGTCGATCATGG
>JACCDQ010784103.1_pt1 | contig 34181 bp, 32 predicted proteins | sample 7446031 | NCBI WGS metagenome assembly JACCDQ01 (sample SAMN15323442, study PRJNA562643) | freshwater metagenome | isolation source: river surface water | place: USA:Blue River Watershed | collected 2017-08-17 | reverse complement strand
GCGGCGTTCGCTGACCTCGCGCCAAATACCTCGACGTCGGTCCTGGACATTCTTCTCAACAATACCTTTCTCCCACCCCGCCGCCCTGTTGCAAAACTCCGCCTCGAACAGATAGTGGCCTGTCATCGACTCAAATCGAGCATTGACGCTGCGCTGCTTGCCAGCCCCAACTTTATCGACGGCAGTCTTCATGTTGTCATAGATGCCTCGCTTTGGAATCCCTCCAAAGATCTCGAAGGCTCGTGCATGAGCGTCAAACAGCATTTCATGTGACTGGGTGTAGTACGCCACCATCACAAATGCCCGACTGGCCGCAAGCTTGACGTGTGCAACCTCCAGTCTCCTGCGCAGCCCCTCAACAAAAGCATACTCACAGCTCCAGTCAAACTGGAATGCCTCCCCAAGCTCGTAGCTCATCGGGACAAATCCCGCATGTCTTGGTTTGTTGCGCTCGTCTTGCCAGTCCTTGCAGAACTCGTACACCGGCCCCCGTGAGCCGCTATAGCCCAATGCTCGGATCGCCTCGAACAACGCCTTGGTCGTTCGCCGCTCACGTTTGCCTCGGTGTATATCGGACTTGAGCCAGTTGATCAACTGCTCTTTGTACGGATCAAGAATGGACTCAACAGATACCCGTTTGGGGTACTTTGGCTCGACCATTTCATCCATGGCCAGCCAACGAGCCGCTGTATTTCGAGCAATTCCAAGCTTCTTGGATGCCTCGCGCACCGATAGCCCGTCTCGACGGACCATGCGGCGCAATTTACTCAGTGTTCCCACGTTAATCACTCCTGCACGCTCCTGCCCAAAAAATAAGCAGGATATGCGGTTAACGTGGCTCAAATTTCGTCGTGAATTCGCTTCAGACTGGCTCAGTTTTCAAAATGAATCAACAGGACGCCATCTGGTCGTTTCCAACCATATCACTGGCACTCTGGCTGTGATGCCGGTCGCCGACGATGGCGCTTTGCTGGCCGTCACCCAATTGGTCCAAATGGAGGGTAAGCCAGGACCACACCGCGTTGAGCAACCCTTTGCCAAACCGCACTTCAACCCATTCGACCCGAGCGGCCGTTTTGTGCTGGTACCTGACAAAGGGCTGGACAAGGTTTTTGTTTTTCGATTCGAGGACGGCGAATTGTCTCCAGCGGCGGCTCCGTTCGTTTCATGCCGCGAGGGTTCCGGTCCGCGCCACCTGGCATTCCACCCGCGACAACCCTGGGTTTACGTTGTCAATGAACTGGACTCCACCATCACCGCCTACTGCTTTGACGCGGTCTCTGGCGCACTGGCTCCTTTCCAGATCACGTCCGGCCTGGCCGACAGCTACACCGGCAACAGCCGCGCCTCCGAAATCGAGGTAAATCCGTCAGGGCGCACCCTGTACGCATCCAACCGAGGTGAAGACAGCATCGCGGTGATGGATGTGGACCCGCATAACGGGCGCCTTCGGTTGAAACAAACCCTGCCCGCAGGAGGAAAGACGCCGAGATTTTTTACGCAAGATCCCACTGGCCGGTGGTTGCTGGTGCTCAACGAAGACAGTGACCAGATTTGCAGCGTGCCTATCGATCAAGAAACCGGCGCACTGGCACCTGCCCGCCAAGTTCAGGCTTGTGGAAGTCCGGTCTGCCTGGTTTTTCTGAATGCAAAGTGACCTCGTTACCGGATTGAACCTGGGTGGGTGTTGCGGGACGAGGTAACGTCCGCGCATTTATCACTTCAAGCCATGACTGCTCAGGGCATGTTGGCGAGTTCAGTCACCGACGGTTGACCTGCCTAAAAAATCATTAAATGAACTTGCATTAAAGCGGGCACTGGTGACCCTCGGGTCTCGCTGCATTCCCTCTGCCTCGGGGCCCTCATGGTCGTATGCCTGGCGCACAGGCACAATTACCCATTTGTAATCCAGAGTCCAAACACAAGCCATCCCCATGAAATTAAAAATGTCCGAAAACTCGCTGTTTGCGATTTTGTTGCGCTCGCCCTGGTGGATCAGCATGGCCCTGGTGGCCGCATTCGTCCTGCTGTCTTTTGCCCTCTTGCCCCAGGCCTATGTTGTTTTTGGCGTGATGGGCAGCTTGCCATTTCTGGTCATCGGCTGTATCGCCGCGTCCCGGCAATGGCGGGCTCCCAGCCCGGCCCGCGTGGCGGAAATGCTGGTGCGTCTAGGCGCCATGTCATGGCGCGATTTTTCTGCCCTGATGGCGCAAACTTTTGTGCAACATGGTTACGCCGTGACGGTGCTCAACAGTCCAGCGGCAGACTTCCAGTTGGTTAAGGGCAACCGCACCACGCTGGTGAGTTGCAAGCGCTGGAAAGCGGCCAACCATGGCATTGAGGCCTTGCGCGATCTGGTGGCCGCCAAAGAGGCGCGTGAAGCGCAGCAGTGCACCTACATCAGCCTGAACCCCGTCAGTGACACCGCCCTGCGTTTTGCCCGTGCCGAGGGTGTGGCCGTGGTCTCGGGACAGGCGCTCGGGCGCTTTCTGCTGGAAAAACCCAGGTCGTGACACCAACCCTCAAGCGGCCAGCATGTGCGCCCGGATGCGCGCCACCACCGCTGTGAGATCGGGATCGGGCATGGCCTTGGCAGAGGGTTCCAGCGCGGTGCTGCGCACCAGGCGCTCCAGCGTTTGCGCCTGCGGCGTCAGCGGGCCGAAAAAGCGCGGCTTGTCGGCCACTGCAATCAACAGCGTGGGAAAGTCTTCCACGTCAAGCGGATGCAGCAGGTCGGCCTCGTCTTCGACATCGATCCAGAGGAACTGCGCCAGCGGATGATCCCGCTGAATTGCCGCCTGCACCTGTTCAAAACTGCTGCGGTAGTCGCGGCAGACACCACACCACTGGGCGCACAGGCACGCCACCAGCACACCTTCACCTGTATTCATGGCTTCGGACACCAGGGCCTCGCTTAATCACCAAAACAAATGCCAAGATCGCGCCCGGTTTGCAGGGTGTCGCAATCCAGCGGCACCGCCTTCATGCGGCCCGCCACCTCTTCGAGCGCCACGTAGTCGACCCCATCCAGACCCAGCGACACCATGATGCCGCTCTGGCCTTCGTCCAGCGCCCGCACCGCCGCAGCGCCAAAACGCAGTGCCGACAGGCGGTCAAACGACGTCGGGCTGCCGCCGCGCAACAAATGGCCCAGCACCACCACACGGGCCTCCTTGCCGGTGCGGTCGGCCAGCGCATGGGCAACGCGTTCACCCATGCCGCCCAGGCGCTCGGCATGGCCGACTTCGGCCGGCGCCTGCAGTTCCCGGTGGCCGTCCCGGGGCTGCGCACCTTCGGCCACCACCACGATGGAATAGAGGCGGCCCTCACTTTCGCGGGCGCGCAGCTTGGCAGCCACCTTGTCCAGGTCAAAGGGAATTTCAGGGACCAGAATGGCGTGGGCATTGCCGGCAATACCCGTGTGCAGGGCGATCCAGCCGGCGTAACGGCCCATCACTTCGACCACCATCACGCGCTGGTGGCTCTCGGCGGTGCTGTGCAGCCGGTCCAGGCATTCGGTGGCAAAACCCACAGCGGTGTCAAACCCGAAGGTGGTGAAGGTCTTGTCGAGGTCGTTGTCGATGGTCTTGGGCACGCCCACCACACGCAGACCCTTTTGGTGCAGGGCATTGGCGATGGTGAGGGAGCCATCCCCGCCAATCGACACCAGTGCATCGATCTCGTGGGTGGCAAAGTAGGCCATGATTTCGTCGGAACGGTCGATCTCGCGGACCGTGCCATCGGGCATGGTGACCGGGAAATGCAGCGGGTTGCCCCTGTTGGTGGTGCCCAGAATGGTGCCACCCAGGTGCCCGATGCCACGCACCCGGTCGCGCGTGAGCCGGGTCACGCCCCCTTCGGAGTAACGCTCGGGAAACAGGATGCCGTTGAAGCCGTCACGAATCCCGAAACAGTCCCAACCCCGGTTGTAGCCCGCAATCACCACCGACTGGATCACCGCATTCAGCCCTGGTGCGTCGCCACCGCCGGTGTTGATGGCAATGCGCTTGATTTTTTTTGTCATCTCGATATCCCTCAGATTGGCGGGCGTCGATCAGGCGATTTCCCGCATGACAACATTGTGCCGCGAACCGGGCCTGACTCATGGGCTGCCAACGAGCCAATTTGTGCGCCAGCGCAATGGCCAGACAGACGGTAGTGGCTTGTCCGTGGTTGCCGGGCATGCTGCAGCCTGCGCCGTTTCAAACCCACAAGCCCGGTTCTGACCTGGCATTTTTTTGGCCTCGCGGGAGTGAGCACGTAGGGGCCGAAAAAGCGTCCAAAGCCATTACTGTCCAGGATTTCAAAGGCGTGGGAAGTTGCCGAAAAAGACCCATTGGAGTCGTAGCATTCTTCGGTTCAAGAGTCGCCAACTGACACCGAGATGCTTGTTGCAGGTCGCTATCAATGATGGTGACGGAAAGTTCAGTCACGGAATTGGACTTCACGTTTCGACCATTAGGCAGCTTGGGCTCGTCGATTCCCAACACAACCTTTTTCCTGGGCTTTATTTACATGGTGCTCATTTGTGTTGACCGTATTGGCGTCTTTCCAATCCGAGACAAGCAGTGGCAAACTTCAACTGACTGTCGCCTCGGCAACGAGTTCATCGGTCTCTGCCTGTTCACACAGATAGTCCAGCAGTCTTTCTGCCGCAGGCGTAAGGTCTGTCAAACGGCGGTAGCAAATAGCAAACCGCCTTTTTGCCCACCCGTTCATCAGCTTGACAATACGTATCTGCCCGCTGGCCGTGTAGATGTCGCTCACCTCGCGTGGTACCACGCTGATTCCCAGGCCAGCGGCGACCACCCGGAATGCGGCATCGAAGTTTGAAACAACGATTCGATAACTCATGTTGACACCGGCCTTGGAAGCGGCACGGTGCAGCATGGTGTAGACGGCGGTAGAGGGTGGCAAGCCGACCTGATCGTAGACCATGGTTTCCTCAAACCAGACGCTTTCACGCGAAGCCAGCGGATGGTTTGCCGGTACAGCCAACACCAGTTCGTCGCGGCGATACGGGCGGGACTCCAAGCCACCAAAGTCCACGCTGCTCCAGCACACACCGAGTGAGGCCACGCCCTCGCGCACCATACTGACGATGTCACGTGAATAGCGCTCCTCGATGTCCACTTTAATGTCTCCGTGCACAGGATCGCGCATAAAGGCCGCCAGGTCATCCAGCAACGATTCGGCAATAGCAGAGGCACTGGCGGCCACCCGGACTTGACCCTTGATGCCACCTGTGAAGGCGGCCATGTCTGCTTCAATCCTGTCCACGGTGAACAGCAAGTTGCGTGCATGCTCCAACAAGACCCGTCCGGCCGGTGTCGGACTGGCCCCTTGCCTGCCACGCACCAGCACTTTGATGCCGAGGGCGTCTTCTAGTTGGGCCAAGCGTTTGCTAATGGCTGAGGGTTCGATGTGCTCCTGCAGCGCCGCTTCCTTGATATTGCCTTGGTCACAGACGGCGACCAGTAGACGCAGGGATTTCAGATCCAGGTCTCTCATACGGGTTTACCCTTTATTTAAATTCCAAAATGGAATCTATATGCTTCCATAATAACTCTTGCAGTGTTATTTGGAATTTAAGAAACTATATCCCAAGCCAATCAAATACCAACGGAGATTTCAACTCATGGCATCCATGCCGAATACTGCGGTGATTCGCGAAGTGGGACTGCGTGACGGTCTGCAAAGCATACCAACCGTGTTGTCCACCGATCAGAAGTGTCAGTGGATTGCCGCTGCATTTGCCGCTGGTCAACGCGAAATCGAGGTCGGTTCCTTTGTGCCGCCGAAGCTGATGCCGCAATTGGCAGACACCGCTGAAGTGCTGGCCCATGCCAACACCTTTCCTGGCCTGAAGGCCTCGGTACTTGTGCCTAACTTGAAAGGGGCCGAGCGCGCTCTGCTTGGCAATGCACACTTGATGATTCTGCCGCTGTCAGCCAGCCATGCTCACAGTTTGGCAAATCTGCGCAAAACACCGGATGACGCCGTCAAGGAACTGTCCTTGATTCGCGCAGCCCGGGATGCCTCAGGAAAGAGGACCTTGATTGAAGGCGGGGTGGGTACGGCCTTTGGCTGCACTTTGCAGGGCGAAGTCAGGCCCGACGAAGTGATCCGTCTGCTACAAGCCTTGCTGGATGCAGGTGCGGACCGTGTCAGTCTGGCAGACACCGTGGGTTATGCCAACCCGGTGGCTGTCAGTCGCCTGGTCGAGCGGGCGCTCAAGGTTGCCGGTGACAGGTTCTGCTGTGGCCATTTCCATGACACGCGTGGCCTGGCCCTGGCTAATGTCGTTGCAGCACTTGAGCTGGGCGTAGCACGCTTTGACGCCTCGCTGGCCGGCATTGGCGGCTGCCCGCATGCACCCGGTGCCAGCGGCAATGCCGCGACTGAAGATCTGACCTTCATGCTGGAATCCATGGGCGTGCGCACCGGCATTTCCATTGATCAACTACTGGCCCTGCGTGCGCAAGTCAGCGGCTGGCTGGTGGGCGAACCTACGCACGGTACCCTCTGGCGCGCCGGTCTGCCTAAAAACTTTGTTCCAGCCAGCACCACTGCCTGATGCACAAGTGTTCGCGATTTCCCTTAATTAAAAAGTGCAATATATGACCACTGAAAAAACCGGACTGCCTCTTGAGGGAATACGAGTTGTCGAGTTCACACACATGGTGATGGGTCCGACTTGCGGGATGATCCTGGCCGACCTGGGTGCCGAGGTCATCAAGATCGAGCCACCCGAAGGCGACAAGACGCGCAAGCTACCGGGCTTGGGAGTTGGCTTTTTTCAAAGCTTTAATCGCAACAAGAAAAGCATCGTGCTGGACCTCCACACACCCGAGGGTATGACCAGCGCCAGGGAACTGGTGGGTCAGTGCGATGTGGTGCTTGAGAACTTTCGCCCCGGCATGATGGAAAAATTGGGTCTGGCATACAAAGACCTGTCGGCCCTGTTTCCCAAGCTGATCTATGTGTCGCACAAAGGCTTCTTGCCAGGCCCGTACGAGAATCGTCTGGCGCTGGACGAGGTGGTGCAGAACATGGCGGGCCTCACGTACATGACCGGGCCGGTCGGTCGACCGCTACGCGCAGGTAGCTCGGTGAATGACATCATGGGTGGCATGTTTGGTGCCATCGGTGTGCTCGCCGCCCTGCGTGAACGTGATGCCACAGGCAAGGGCCAGGAAATCCAGAGCGCACTGTTTGAAAACTGCTGCCTGCTGGCCGCCCAGCACATGGCGCAGTACCAAATGACAGGCGAAGTGCCACCACCGTTCCCTGCCCGCGTATCAGCTTGGAGCGTTTACGACACCTTTGAAGTGGCTCACGGCGAACAGCTCTTTATTGGCGCCGTCAGCGATAAGCAGTTCCTGCTTCTTTGCGAAGTGCTGAACCGCCAGGATCTTGCAACCGACCCGGCCCTGGCCACCAATGCAAAGCGCGTGGAGGTACGTCCGGAACTGCTCAAGCGTCTGGCAGAAAGCACCAGGCGGTTTGACATAGACGATTTGTGCGCGAAACTGCAGACAGCTGGCTTGCCTTACGCCAAGGTGGTGCGCCCGGACCAGCTGGTAAACGACGATCACCTGCTCAAGAGTGGTGGCCTTGTCCCCATGGAAACCGAGAACGGCGAAACCAGAGTGGTACTACTACCGCTGCTCATGGGCGGACGCCGACCTGGGGTACGTATGCCACTGCCCAGCATTGGGCAACACACCAAAGAAGTTCTCGCCTCTTTAAAACGCTGAACCCTCTCAAATTTTCTACTCAATAGCTATCCAAAAAATCATTAGGAGACCACACCATGACCACAACACTCTTCAAATGGCGCGTCGCACTGTCACTCGCCTTGGGCCTGGCACTTGCAGACTTCGCCTGGGCACAAACGACGCCTCTGCGCGTCATTCTTCCCGTGAGCGCGGGCTCTGGCGTAGATACCATCGTGCGAGCCGCGCAGACGGCATTAAGCAAAGCATTGGGTGATCAGCCGGTGGTTCTTGAAAATATGCCAGGTGCAGGTGGCGTTACTGGAACCCAGGCCTTGGTAAGGGCGGCACCGGACAGCCAAACGATTGCGGTGGTATCCAATAACCACTCGGTCAATCCCAGTGTTTTCAAGAAGCTGCCTTATGACAGCCTCGCCGACATCACCCCCATCACCGTGGTGGGTGCAACACCTTTCGTACTGGTGGTCAATGCTGCAAAAGTACCTGCAAAGAATGCCAAGGAGTTGCAGGCCTTTTTGAAAGCCAAGCCGGGTATGTACAACTACGCCTCTGCTGGCAATGGCACCATTATTCACTTGGCTGGAGAAATGTTTGTTGACGCGGTGGGCGCCGAGGTTCGTCACATTCCGTACAAAGGCACGGGCCCGATGGTGGTTGATCTCATGTCAGGCCAAGTGGAACTGGGCGTGGTGGCACTGCCCGCCATTCAGGGCCAATTGAAAGCAGGGACATTGCGCGCCATCGGCATTATGGGAAAAAGCCGGGTCCCTTCCATGCCCGACCTACCCACCATTGCAGAGCAGGGATTTCCCGATGTCGACGTGGCTGGCTGGTTTGCCGTGGTTGGTCCGGCCAAAATGCCCGCTGCACAAGTTAAACGCATCCACGAGGCGTTCGTAACCGCCTACAACGACCCTGAAGTGAAAGCGGCCATGGCCAAACAAGAAAATGTCATCAACCCCATGTCCCCCGACGCCACCGCCCAGTTCTTTAAGTCAGAGCAAGCGCGCTATGCCAAGCTGGTTGCGAAAGCAAATGTCACACTAGAGTGATTGCCCAGACGTGAACATCCAAGTCCTCATCGTCGGGAAACACCTCGCACGCAGCGTGCGGGGACGGCCCTGTGCTCCCCCGGATGTGCTCCACGCCTTGATTTGAATTTTTATGGAATTGGCTGGAGAAATTGACATGGCAGATTTATTTGAGAACCCGATGGGCCTGATGGGCTTTGAGTTTGTGGAATTCGCATCGCCTTCCCCGGGATTGCTGGAACCGATTTTTGAGCAGATGGGCTTTTCTTTGGTAGCCAAACATCGCTCCAAAGACGTGGTCCTTTACCGCCAGGGTGAGATCAACTTCATCGTCAACCGGGAGCCCAAGAGCATCGCCGGTTACTTCGCAGCTGAGCATGGTCCTTGCGCCTGCGGTATGGCCTTCCGCGTAAAGGATTCGCACTTGGCTTACGAACGTGCCATTGAATTGGGTGCCCAACCGATCGAAATCCCGACTGGCCCCATGGAATTGCGCTTGCCAGCCATCAAGGGTATCGGCGGTGCACCGCTGTATCTGATTGACCGCTTTGAAGACGGCAAGTCGATTTATGACATTGACTTTGCCTTCATTGAAGGTGTGGACCGTCATCCGGTAGGCCATGGACTGAAACTGATTGACCATCTGACCCACAATGTTTACCGGGGTCGCATGGGCTTCTGGGGCAGCTTTTACGAGAAGCTTTTCAACTTTCGCGAAATCCGTTACTTCGATATCAAGGGCGAGTACACCGGCCTGACCTCACGTGCCATGACAGCACCTGACGGCAAGATCCGCATCCCCCTGAACGAAGAGTCCGGCAAAGGCAGTGGCCAGATTGAAGAGTTCCTGATGCAGTTCAATGGCGAAGGAATTCAACACGTTGCTCTGATCTGCGACAACCTGATCGAAACCATTGACAAGCTGGCACTGTCAGGTATTCCACTACTCACCCCACCCAACGATATCTACTATGACATGCTGGAAACGCGCCTGCCCGGCCACGGCCAGCCCGTGAGCGACTTGCAGGCGCGGGGTATTTTGCTGGATGGCAACACCGAGGGCGGGAACCCCCGTTTGCTGTTGCAGATTTTCTCCAAAACTTTACTGGGCCCGGTGTTCTTTGAGTTCATCCAGCGCAAGGGAGATGATGGATTTGGAGAAGGAAACTTCAAGGCGCTTTTTGAATCCCTGGAGCGTGATCAAATGCGCCGCGGTGTCATCGGTAAACAGGAGTGAGTCATGAAGATTGATCGCATTCACCATGTCGCCTACCGTTGCAATGACGCCAAGCAAACCGTGCTCTGGTACCAGAAGATGTTGAAAATGGATTTTGTGCTGGCCATCGCGGAGAACCTGGTGCCTTCAACAAAGGAGCCTGACCCGTATATGCACATTTTTCTGGATGCAGGCATGGGCAATGTGCTGGCATTTTTTGAACTACCTACCAAGCCGCCCATGGGTCGCGACCCCAACACGCCGGAGTGGGTGCAGCACATCGCCTTCAAAGTGAAAGACCGCGCTACGTTGCTGGAATTTCGCACCCATCTGGAGGCCAATGGTGTCAAGGTGTTGGGCGTGACCGACCACGGTGCCTTCCATTCCATTTACTTTTTCGATCCCAACGGCCATCGACTGGAACTGTCCTGCCCTGATCCGGATGAAGCGGACATTCTCAAGCGCTTGGATGCCGTGAAGTGGGACATGCTGGAGGAATGGAGCCAGACCAAGCGAGCCCCCAAGCACGCTGCCTTTTTGCACGCGCGGGAGTTCAAGCAATGAAAACCACTGTAGACGCGACTCATGCGTCCGGACTGATGAGCTGGCTGGAATCGGCCAATGATCCCACCACGGATTTTCCGATCCAGAACCTGCCGTTTGGCCGCTTTCGCAAGCATGACGATGCTGCCTGGCGAGTTGGCGTGGCCATTGGCGACCAAGTGCTGGACCTGCGTCTGGCCCGGCTGGTGGATACCAACGACATGAACCGCCTCATGCGGCTCGCCAAGGAACCGCGCCAGGCCTTGCGCAAGGCCATCTCGCAGGGACTGCGCCATGGCAGCCATGACGAACACCTGTTTCGTTCTGCGCTGGTCCCCATGGCCTCTGTGGAAATGGGCCTCCCGTGTGAGATCGGCGACTATACCGATTTCTACACCAGCATCCACCATGCAACCACCGTAGGCAAACAATTCCGTTCGGATAACCCCCTGTTGCCCAACTACAAGTGGGTGCCCATGGGCTACCACGCGCGTGCGTCATCAGTGGCCGTCAGCGTCCCTGGCTTGGGTCACACCTTTGCGCGACCCAGGGGTCAAACAAAAACGCCGGACACGGACGCACCCGTGCTCAAGCCCAGTGCACGACTGGACTTTGAGCTGGAGCTAGGTGCCTTCATCGGCCGTCCCAACGTTTCCGGCGAGCCAATCTCCATGGTTGATGCGGAGGAACATGTTTTTGGCCTCACGCTTTTCAACGACTGGAGTGCACGCGACATCCAGGCTTGGGAGTACCAGCCCTTAGGCCCGTTCCTTTCAAAGAACTTTGCCAGCACAGTGTCTCCCTGGATGGTGACGCTGGATGCATTGGCGCCGTTTCGCAGCCCCTTTGTGCGCCCGGATTCTGATCCCGAGCCCTTGCCGTATCTGGACTCGCCAGAAAACCAGCAGCGGGGGGCCATCGACATCGAACTGGAGGTCTGGCTGCAAACCAGCAAGATGCGCGACAACAAACACGAGGGCGTGCGCCTGATGCATGCCAACTACCAGGACGCATACTGGACGGTTGCACAGCTGGTGGCTCACCACACCGTCAACGGCTGCAATCTGCGGGCTGGCGATCTTTTTGGCAGCGGCACCCTTTCCGGACCGCAGCCGGATCAGGGCGGCTCCATGCTGGAACTCAGCCAAGGAGGTAAGCGGCCCTTGATCCTGCCTAACGGTGAGACCCGCGCCTTTCTGGAGGACGGAGATACCGTGATCCTGCGTGGCTACTGCCAACGCGAGGGCTACCGACACATTGGCTTTGGCGAATGCCGCGGCACCATTTTGCCAGCACGCGTCTGATATTCATGAAGGTGCAATTTGTGAGCCCAGGTTGCTGAAATCCGGGTGTGCAACCAATCTGGCGGCACAAACCCATGAGTTTTTCAGGATGCAGTGCTGGGCCTTCTTGGCATACCCGGCATATGCCACCAGTCCTCGACATCTAACTTTTTCCCTCAGCCACGAAGGTAATTGCCATGCGTACCCTGTATTCCTATTTTCGCAGCTCGGCTGCCTACCGAGTTCGCATTGCGCTCGAGCTCAAGGGTTTGGCCTTCAACACCATACCTGTGCATTTACTCAAGGACGGTGGCATGCAACATACAGCCGCCTACACCGACATCAACCCGTCACATCTGGTGCCGACGCTGGTCGATGAGAGGCTGGTGCTTGGCCAATCTATAGCGATCATGGAATACTTGGACGAGACGCATCCGTCGCCTCCACTATTGCCGACGGATGCGGCCGCCCGTGCGCGGGTGCGCTCGATGTCTCAGCTCATCGCTTGTGACATTCACCCGTTAAACAACCTGCGTGTCCTGCAATATCTGGAACAGGTGCTCAAAGTTGACGCTCTGACAAGATCGGCTTGGTACCAGCACTGGGTAGCGGTCGGCTTCGATGCCTTGGAGCGCATGTTGCAAGGGGATGCGCACACGGGCCGTTTTTGCGCCGGCGACACACCCGGCATGGCAGACTGCTGTCTGGTGCCTCAGATGTACAACGCCAGGCGCTTCCATGTGCCACTGGACGCCTATCCCCAACTGTGCCGGATCGAGACCGCTTGCCTGGAGTTGGATGCTTTTCAAAGGTCAGCACCGGAAAACCAGCCTGACGCTCAATAGACAGCCAGGCTGGGCCCCGCCTGCTGCACTCGCCTGTGAGTGGAAATTTAGAGACGGTAATGAAGCTGCTTGCCGATTGTCAGATCGTTGCCAGCTGTTCGTTGAGGGGCTGCAAAACCACGTCAATCCCGCACCTTGTTTATCGCGGATCGGCGACATACGGATTGCTGCGCCGTTCCTGCCCGAACGTACTCTCGGGGCCGTGGCCGGGAATGAACACCGTGTCATTACCCATCGGCCACAGGCGCTTTTTGATGCTCTCAATCAAAGTGTCATGGTCGCCCTGCGGAAAATCGGTACGGCCGATCGAGCCGGCAAACAACACGTCACCAACAAACGCCCGTTTGGCCTCGGCCGAGTAAAACACCACATGACCCGGCGTGTGGCCCGGGCAGTGCCGCACCGCCAGCGTGCAGGCGCCAACGGTCACGGTGTCGCCGTCCTTGAGCCAGCGGGTTGGCGTGAAGGATTGGGCGGATGGAAATCCGAACATCTTGCTTTGACCCGGCAGCCCGTCAATCCAGAACTGGTCCGCCTCATGCGGGCCGATGATGGGCAGATGCAAGCGCTCGGCCAACTCGCCGACACCACCCGCATGGTCAATATGGGCATGGGTGAGCCAGATTTGTTCCAGGTGCAAACCCAGCCGTTCCACTTCTGCCAGCAAGATATCGAGGTCACCGCCGGGATCGATGACAGCCGCCAGCCGGGTCTGGTCACACCAGACCAGGGAACAATTTTGCGCAAATGGCGTGACGGGAACGGTGAGGTAGCGAAACATGGTTATTGACAAGTTTAAAACGACAATTCGGTTCTGAACACCCGGTGCGCCACCAGGTCCAGCGCGGGCTTGCTGTTGCCCTGCTTGTTTGTCCAGACCATGGGATTCAGGTGACCGGCAGCGGCCACTGAATCACCGTTGCGCAACGCCAACCACCTGCGCAGTGTCAAAATCAGCTGGGTTACCGGTGCCGGCACCGCGCCAAGTCACTACACCAACGCAGCAGCCGCAATCACCTGCGCCACTGCGGCGGTGAGTTTTTTGGCATAAGGCACATGCAGGAATTCATTGGGACCATGGGCGTTGCTTTTGGGGCCGAGCACGCCGCACACCATCATCTGCGACTTGGGAAACCCCTGCGACAACATATTCATAAGCGGAATGGTGCCGCCCTGGCCGACAAAGCCACAGGGTGCGCCAAAATAATCTTGTGAGGCCGCATTCAAAGCCTGCTCGAACCAGGGGGCAGTGGCAGGTGCGTTCCAGCCGGTGGCGCCGGCACCGCCCTCAAATGTCACCTTGGCCTGGTAGGGCGCGTTGTCTTCGAGCAGGGTTTTGAGCTCGGCTACGGCGCTGGCCGCGTCCACCAGCGGCGGCAAACGCAGGCTGAGCTTGAAGGCGGTGTAAGGCCGCAGCACATTGCCCGCGTTCTTCAGTTCGGGCAAGCCTTCGGCACCGGTCACGCTCAGGGTAGGCTTCCAGGTGCGCGCCAGCAGGGCCTGCACCGGGTCGCTGGTGGTAGGCAGCATGGTCTGACTGCTGCCGCCGCAATCGGTATGCGCCCAGGGGAAACGTTTGTAGAGTTCCTCGCCCAGAATGGCCGCCGTGGCTTTGGCTTGCGCCAGGCGCTCAACCGGCACCTCGCAGTGAAAACTGGCAGGTAGCAGGCGGCCGCTGGCGCTGTCCTCAAGCCGGTCCAGCAGATGGCGGAGGATGCGAAAGCTCGATGGCACCAGACCGCTGGCGTCACCCGAGTGCACGCCCTCGGTCAAGACTTCAACCCTGAGTGTGCCACTGGCCATGCCGCGCAGACTGCTGGTCAGCCACAACTGGTCGTAGTTGCCGGCACCCGAATCCAGACAAATCACCAGGCCGACCTCGCCCAGCCGTTGACGCAACGTGTCGATGTAGGGCAACAGGTCGTAAGAGCCGCTTTCTTCGCAAGTTTCCACCAGACCGACCATGCGCGGGTGCGCGACCTGCTGGGTTTTGAGCGCCTGGATGGCCGTGATGGCGGCGTAAATCGCATACCCATCGTCGGCACCACCACGGCCATAGAGTTTGCCGTCCTCATACTTGGGCGTCCACGGCCCGAGGTCATTGCGCCAGCCGGTGAACTCGGGCTGTTTATCGAGGTGGCCGTACATCAACACGGTCTCACGCGACACCGTCTGCTCGGTGTTGCCAGCCGAGGACGGTACTTCAAAAAACAGCACCGGCGTGCGTCCGGGCAAACGGATGATGTCGAGCTTGAGACCATCGACCTTTTGCGCCTGCACCCATTCAAAGGCGTTTTGCACCACGGTATCAATCAGGCCATGTTGCGCCCAGTCAGCATCGAACATCGGCGATTTGGCCGGAATCGCGATGTACCTCTTGATTTGGTCCACCAGATCGGCGTCCCAGGTTTGGCTGACCTGAGTCAGGGCTTGGGCAGGATTCAACAGCGAGGCGAAGGTGGGTGCGTTCATCGGAGAAACTCTGCTTTGGTCAGGCACTCTTGAGCGCGGGGTAGTCGGTGTAACCTTTGGCACCACCACCGTACCAGGTGGTGCGGTCGCTCTGCGCCAGGGCCTTGCCCTTGCGCAGGCGCTCGACCAGATCCGGATTGGCGATAAAGGGGCGACCAAAAGCCACGAGATCCGCGCCATCGGCAATGGCTTGTGGCGCCAGATACTTGTCCAGGCCGTTATTGACCATCCATGCCCCCTTGCCTGCGGCAGCCCGGTAGGCACGGCGCAGGCCGGTGTAGTCAAACGGACGATCAGGCAGTACGCGCGGGCCGCCGGTGGCCCCTTCAATGACGTGCACATAGGCCAGGCCAAAGGCAGCCAGTTCGCGCACCACGTAGTCAAACAGCGGTTGCGGGTCAGGATCGAAGGCGTCGTTGGCCGGTGTCACCGGTGACAGCCGAATGCCGACCCGGCCGGCGCCCACGGCACCGGTCACCGCCTGCACCACTTCGAGCAGGAAGCGGGCGCGGTTCTCGATGCTGCCGCCAAAGTCGTCGCGGCGCTGGTTGGAGCCGCCCTTAAGAAACTGGTCCAGCAGATAGCCGTTGGCGGCGTGGATTTCGACGCCGTCAAACCCGGCAGTCTGCACCGCGTTGCGTGCGGCAGCCACGTAGGTATGCACGATGTCAGGCAGCTCATAAGCCTGCAGTGCGCGCGGCTCGGAGGTGTCGACAAAGACCGGCACGCCATTCTCGATGAGCACGGTTTTGGTCTTGGCAGTGATGGCCGATGGCGCCACCGGCTGACCGCCATGGGGCTGCAGGCTGGTGTGCGAGACACGGCCCACGTGCCAGAGCTGACAGACAATCTTGCCGCCTGCTGCGTGCACGCTGCGCGTCACGTCCTTCCAGGCCTCGACCTGTTCTTCAGCATAGAGACCCGGCACATCGGCATACCCTTGGCCTTGATGGCTGATGGCGGTGGCCTCGGTGATGATGAGCCCGGCACTGGCACGTTGGGTGTAATACTGGGCCATGAGGGCGTTTGGCATGGCACCGGGGGCACGGTTGCGTGTCAGCGGAGCCATCACGATGCGATTGGCCAACGCCAGGTCCCCGGCATGCACGGGGTCAAACAGGGTGGCAAAGCGGTGTGGCATAAAGGACTCCAGAGGGGTATTTGTTGTGGGTGATGGTGCAGTTTAAAGGCTGCGTGCAAAAGCCTCGAAAGCCTCAACCGGCATGGGTTTGCTGAACAAATACCCCTGGTAATGCTGGCAACCCAAACCAGCCAGGAAGGCACATTGGGCCGCGGTCTCCACGCCTTCGGCGATCACCACCAGACCCAGGCTGTCAGCCAGGGCAATGATCATCTTGGCGATCGCCGCATCGTCAGCATCCACCAGAATATCGCGCACAAAGCCCTGGTCAATCTTGAGCTGGTGCAGCGGCAGGCGCTTGAGACAGGACAGCGACGAATATCCGGTGCCGAAGTCGTCCAGCGAAAAGCCCACTCCACGGGCCTGGAGCAACTTCATCTTGGCAATCACCTCTTCCACATGGCTGACCAGCGTGCTTTCGGTGAGTTCGAGTTTGAGTTTTTCCGGCGGGGCACCGGTTCGGTCCAGGATGAGCAGGACTTGTTCGGCGAAATCTTTCTGATGGAATTGCAGGGCGCTCACGTTCACGGCCACCGTCAGGTGCGCCAGATCAGCCTGGCTCGCCCACTGCACCAGTTGTTGGCAGGCCGTCTCGAGCACCCACATGCCCAAAGGCAGGATCAGACCGGTTTCTTCTGCCAGCGAGATGAATTCGACAGGTGGCACGATGCCACGCTGCGGGTCCTGCCAGCGCACCAGCGCCTCCACCCCGGTCACCTGACTGGCCTGATTGACCTGGGCCTGGTAGTGCAGCAAAAACCGGTTTTGGGCGATGGCTTCACGCAGACTGACTTCCATCGCAGCGCGGGCACTGATCACCGCCTGCATTTGCGGATCAAAAAAGCGCAAGGTATTACGACCCGCCGACTTGGCCTGGTACATGGCCAGTTCAACACGCTTGATCAGGACATCGGCAGTGACTTCTGGCACGTCAAACAGTGTGATGCCCATGCTGACGCTGCCCTGGTAAACCTGATCAAGCAACTGGTGGGGCTGACGTAACTCGTGCATGAGCTTTTGTGCAATCAACTCCGCCTTGGCGCCAGCGATTACCAAATCAGGCCCCAGGTCTTCAAGCATGACCATAAAGGTGTCGCCGCCAAAACGTGCCAAGGTGTCACAGTCGCGAATATGCGCCGCGAGCCGCAGAGCGACCTTTTGCAGCAACAGATCGCCGACATCATGGCCCACGCTGTCATTGAGTATCTTGAAGTTGTCGATGTCAAGACACAGCAGCGCGCCGTAACTGTGCTTGCGCTGGCTGGCAGAAATGGCCTGGTGCAGGCGATCCTGCATCAGACGCCGGTTCGGGAGATCGGTCAGCGGGTCGTAAAAGGCCAGCCGGATGATCTTGCCCTCGGCTTCCTTGCGTTGACTGATGTCGGTCAAGGTACCGACAAAATGGGTCACCGAACCCTCCGTATCGCGCACCGCGTTGATGATGACCCAGTCGGCATAAATTTCACCGTTTTTCCGCTTGTTCCAGACCTCGCTTTGCCAGGAACCCTGGGTGTGCAGGGCCTGCCACATCGATGCCCAGAATGAAGCGGGATGGCGTTCCGAACTCAGGATGCGGGGCGACCTGCCGATCGCCTCCTCGGCGGTGTAGCCGGTCGCTTCGGTAAATGAACGGTTGACACGCAAAATCACGCCGAAACGGTCGGTGATCAACATGCCTTGTTGCGAGTCAAAAGCGGTCGCAGCAATGCGCAATTCTTCTTCAGCCTTGGCCAGGGCGCTCATGTCGGCGTCCATGCAAAACAGCACCGGCGCCTGCCCTTCCAGCGACACCACCGTGTGGCTGGAGTAAACCGGCACCAGATGGCCCGACTTGTGGCGCAAATTCAGTCGACTGGGCGGGATGCCATGGCCGTGCTCAAACATCCAGCGCACGGCGCCCTCCACCGCAGTGCGCATGTCGTTAGGAATGATCAGGTCCAGCAGGTTGGCACCCAGTGCCTCGGCGGCGCTATAACCATAGATGAGTTCCGAAGCGCGGTTCCAATAGACCACGGTGCCATCGGCCAGGTAGCCCTGGATGGACATCGCATCGGCGTCTTCGAACAGCTTTTGAAAACGCAGTTCAAATATTTCCTTGGCGCTTGCGGCGCCGTGAAGCGGGGGCGATGTGGGTGGGCTTGACATGGATGGGATCAATTCCAAAAGCGTAGTATCGTCTAACTTGAGGGACTTGGGGACTTAAACTCCGCGCATGATTCCAGGCCTCCAGCGCGCCAGCGCACTCACTCTTGCGAAAATTCAATGGCTCAAGACAGTAGCCAGGCAACATCCCTTGCGGGCAACAATGGTGCTGCCTGCGCTGCTGCTGCTTTACGTCTTGTTGCTGATCCCGTTCACGCCCGGCATCAGCGACCTGCGCAAGGCCAAGGCAGAGGCTCCGTCCAAGCTGTTGTCCACCGACGGCAGCGTGCTGGCCGAATACAAGCGCATCAACCGCCAATGGGTGCCTCTGGACAAAATTTCACCCAACGTGGTGAATGCCCTGATCGCCACCGAGGACCGCCGGTTTTTTGAGCACCATGGCATTGACCTGCGACGGCTGGCAGGTGCCGCGCTCAGCACTCTGTCGGGCGAGTTGCAGGGCGGCTCGACCCTGACCCAGCAGCTGGCGCGCAACCTGTTCCCCGAAGAAATCGGCCGTGCCGCCACCCTGACGCGCAAGATCAAGGAAGCCATCACGGCGCTCAAGATCGAGGCTGTCTATTCCAAGCCCGAGATCCTCGAGACCTATCTCAACACGGTGCCTTTTCTTTACAACGCCTTCGGCATCGAAATGGCGGCACGCACCTACTTTGACACCTCGGCCGAACAACTCGACGTGCTGGAAAGCGCCACGCTGATCGGCATGCTCAAAGGCACCAGTTATTACAACCCGGTGCAAAACCCTGAACGTGCCAGGCAGCGCCGCAATCTGGTGCTGGAGCAGATGGTCAAAACCGGCAAACTTGAACCGGTGCGCGTCAAAACCTTGGCCAGGCGACCCATCCGGCTTGACTTTGAGCGCCAGGTCGAAGCCCCGGGACCGGCACCCCATGTGGCCCAATTCCTGCGCAAATGGCTGATCGATTGGGCTGACCGCCATGATTACGATTTGCAGACCGACGGACTGCGGGTCTACACCACGCTCGATGCCAGGCTGCAACAAGCGGCCAACCAGGCAGTCACACGGCAACTGGATTACCTGCAGACTTTGGCCGACAGTCAACGTAAGCGCGGGCAGGAACCGGCCGCACTACAAGCGGGTTTTCTGGCGCTCGACCCACGCGATGGCGCAGTGCGGGCCTGGGTCGGCAGCCGCGATTTTGCGCAGGAGCAGTTTGACCATGTGAGCCAGGCGCGGCGCCAACCTGGTTCGACCTTCAAACCCTTTGTCTATGGCGCGGCCTTCATGCAGGGCTTTCTTCCGACCGACACCTTCGTGGACCAACCGGTGACGTTCGCGTCACCTGGCAGCGAACCCTGGACACCCACGGATGACACGCCGCCCAGCTACCAACCCACCAGTCTGCGCATGGGCCTGGTGCATTCCAAAAACATCATCACCGCCCAATTGATGCAAAAAGTGGGCCCCAAACGCGTTGGCGAGCTGGCACAGGCCATGGGTGTACGCCAGAGCAAGCTGGACCTGGTGCCCTCGCTGGCGCTGGGCACCAGCCCGGTGACACTGATCGAGATGGTGACCGCCTACAGCACCCTGGCCAATGGCGGCACCTACTTTGCACCTAATCTGGTGCTGCGCGTGGAGGATCGCCATGGCCAGCTGCTGGAACAGTTCGCACCTGTGGCCGAACGCACCGCGGCCATGCCACGCGCGCAGGCGCTCACACTGGTGAACGTGATGCGTGGGGTGATTGACGAAGGCACGGGCGCGGCCATTCGCAGCCGTTATGGCATTCAAGCCGATCTGGCTGGCAAAACTGGCACCACGCAGGACAACACCGATGGCTGGTTCATCATGATGAATCCGCAACTGGTGGCAGGTGCCCGCGTTGGCTTCAACGACAACAGCGTCACGATGGGTTCATGGGGCCAGGGCGCGCGCAGCGCATTGCCCATGGTGGGCGAGGTGTTTCAGCAGGCATTTCGCAACCGCTGGCTCGATCCGGCGGTCGAATTCGATATCCCGCGGCCCAAGCCACCCGCAGCGCCGCCTGACGACCCGCTGGCGGACATCGTGAACCAGATCATGGAAAAAATCATGCCGTCACTGCAGGACGGAACGACCGTCAGGCAAAACGACCCTGCAGGTAACTGATGATGGCGCCCGACTCAAACAGCCACTGGCTTTGACCCGTGGCATCGGTGATCTTGAGACAGGGCACCTTGACCATGCCGCCACCCTGAAGCAGCTCGGCCCGATGTTGTTGGTGGTGCTGCGCATCAAGGCGCTGGATCGGCAAGGACAGGCGCCGCATTTCCTGACGCACCTTGATGCAAAACGGGCAGGTGCTGAACTGGTACAGCACCAGGCTCTGGCACTGCTGGTTGACGACCTGCTGCAATTCGGGCGCGCGCACCACGCCCTTGGGCCGGCTCACAAATTCCCAGAGGCGCATGAAAGGTCCGAGCACGAAGCGCAGGGTTCGGAAAAAGCTTTTGATGAGGAATTTCATCGCGTTACCATCCCTCGCAGCTTGTCGATCAGACCGTTGAGTTCATCGAGCGAGCCGAACTGGATGCCGATCTCGCCCATTTCCTCGATGCGTCCACCGCGCTTGACACGTTTTTTCACACGCACCTCCACCTGGGCCATCAGCAGGTCAGACAACTCCTCTTCAACCCGCTTCAGGTCCCGCGATTTGTCCTTTTTGGGCTTGGGTGCCACCAGCGAGAATTCGGCGCTGATCTTCCTGACCAGGCTCTCGGCCTCGCGCACCGACATTTTTTTGGCGGCAATCTGATTGGCGGCCGTGATTTGGGTGGCCTTGTCGAGCACCAGCAGGGAACGTGCGTGGCCCATGTCGATATCACCCGCCATCAGCATGGTCTGCACCGGATCGGCCAGGTTCAACAGGCGCAACAGGTTGCTGGTGGCGCTGCGCGAGCGACCGACGGCCTGCGCGGCAGTCTCGTGCGTCAGGCCGAATTCCTTGATGAGCCGCTGCACGCCTTGCGCTTCTTCGAGCGGGTTGAGGTTTTCGCGCTGGATGTTCTCAATGAGCGCCATGGCCGCAGCCGCCTCATTGGGCACCTCGCGCACCAACACCGGCACAGTGTCCAGACCCGCCAGTTTGGCAGCCCGGAAGCGGCGCTCCCCAGCGATGATTTCATAAACCGGACGCAGCGCGCTACCCGCACCGGTGCCGCCGGCGAAATCGGACGATTGCTGACTGCGCTTGAGCTCGGCATCGGCATCACTCAGTCGGCGCACCAAAATCGGCTGCATGATGCCCTGGACCTTGATGGATTCGGCCAGCTCGTATAACGCGCCCTCGTCCATGCGGGTACGCGGCTGGTACTGGCCGGGCACCAGATCGGACAGCGGCAAGGCTGACGGCAGGCCGCTGGTGGCCACCTGGGCAGCCGCAGCATCTGCCAGCGCGGGCTCAGCAACCGTGGGGCCCAACAAGGCTTCCAGACCCCGACCCAGGCCTTTGAGTTTTTTTGTAACCATGACAAACCTTTGTTAACTGTGAATGAGTTCGTTGAGCAAGTCCTGACCCTGTGGCCAGTCGCCCAGGCCGGACTCGGCATTGACGTGCCCCACGGCGCCCGCGTCCACCAGCCGGGAACCCCAGGCGGCCGCGAAACCCCGGGCCCGCTCGAAGCTGCAATAGGGATCGTTGTGGCTGGCCACCAGAATGCTTTTGAAGGGCAAGGTGCGCAGCGGGATCGGTGACCAACTGGTCAACACCGGGCGCAAAGCCTCCTGCTCGACATCGCCAGGGGCCACCAGCAGCGCCGCCTTGACGCGGTGTGTGTTGCGGCTGTGTGAGGCCCAGGCCGCCACCAGCAGGCAGCCCAGGCTGTGTGCCACCAGCACCGCCGGCTCAGGGGTGGACAACACCACATCCTCGAGGCGGGCAATCCAGTCCCCGCGCAAAGGCCGCAACCAGTCATGCTGCTCCACGCGCTGGCAAGCCAACCGGCTTTGCCAAAGGCTCTGCCAGTGCTGCGGGCCAGAGTCTTGCCAGCCCGGCAGGATGAGAATATTTGCAGTATCCATACTATTGATTTGATAGCTATCCGGGCTTCAATCACAAGAGAAAAGACGAAATACCTTAAAGCTTCTCAATGCGTTCCACCATTTCCTGGGCAAAGCTCACAAATGCCTGGGCACCTTTGCTTGCCGGATCAAACACCACGCCCGGCACACCATAACTCGGCGCCTCGGCCAGGCGCACATTGCGCGGAATCACCGTGTCAAAGACCTTGTCGGCAAAACGTGCCTTGAGTTGTTCGCTGACCTGCTGCTGCAAGGTGATGCGGGGATCGAACATGACACGCAGCAAGCCAATGATGGCCAGTTCCTTGTTCAGGTTGGCATGCACCTGCTTGATGGTGTTCACCAGATCAGCCAGACCTTCCAGCGCGAAATATTCACACTGCATCGGCACGATCACCCCATGGGCACAACACAGGCCGTTGAGCGTGAGCATCGACAGGCTGGGCGGGCAGTCAATCAAGATGAAGTCGTAGTCCTGCTCAACCTGGGCCAGCGCGCTTTTCAGACGCTTTTCCCGGCGTTCCAGCTCCACCATTTCCACCTCGGCGCCGGCCAGCTCCCGGTTGGCACCCAGAATGTCATAACTGCAACCGGCATCTGCCAGTTTGCTGCTCTGGACCCGGGCTTCTGCAATCGAAGCCGATTCCAGCAACACGTCGTACACGCTTAATTCGAGCTTGCGTTTGTCCACACCCGAGCCCATGGTGGCATTGCCCTGCGGGTCCAGGTCAACCATCAGCACCCGTTGCCCCACCTTGGCCAAGCCTGCCGCCAAATTAACCGTGGTGGTGGTCTTGCCCACACCACCTTTTTGATTGGCAATACAGAAAATTTTGGCCATGGGGTGCTTACCAGATTGAAAAATTGAAGGCTTGTTTCACGTGAAACATGGGCAACTGATGACTGTGCGAGCCGTAGTGTAAATGGACTCGTAGTGACCGACCGACAAACTCAGCGGGACAAGGCCAGCTTGAGCCCAAAACCCACGAGACAAAACCCGGCAAACTTCTGCAGAACCGACGACACCCGCGGGCTGGCGCGCAGGCGCTCGGCCAAAAAATGGGTCAGCAGGACGACTGCAAAACAATAAATGAACGCCAGCACGGCCACGGTCAAAGCCATCACACCAAAGGTCAGCCAACCCTGATGCGCCTTGGGATCAATGAACAGTGGCAGGAAAGCCATGTAAAAAACGATCGCTTTCGGGTTCAGCACCGTGATGGTCAGCGCCTGCTGAAAATAATGGTGCGGTCTGATCTGAATGATGGCCGGCGCCCCGGGTCTGGCTGCCACCATCTTGAAGCCCAGCCATGCCAGATAGGCCGCGCCCAGCCACTGCACCGCCTGAAAGGCGGTTGGGTAGGCCATCAGTAGCGCGGCCACGCCAGCCACCGCGAGCCACATCAGCACCTGGTCGCCCACCATCAAACCGAAGGTGGCGGCCAGTCCGCCCAGGATGCCGCCTTTGGTGGTGGAAGTGATGATGGCCAGGTTGCCGGGTCCGGGAATAAACAGCAACACCACAAAAGCCAGAACGAAGGCGCCGTAATCTGCAATACCAAACATTTCCATCCCTTGGTTAAACGGGATATCCACCAATTAAGCTTGTTGATCGACAGGCTTCATCCAGATCAAACAACGCTCGGCATCCAGTCCCGGAACATGCAGGGGTTCCACGTGAAACACTTGAACATCTGGCGATAGTACAGCCAGTTCATCCGCGGGGTGTTTGCCCTTCATGGCCATCCAGACACCTTGTGGCGCCAGCGCTTGCGCAGACCAGTTGGTAAAGTCAATCAGCGAGGCAAAGGCACGCGAACTGATGACCTGGTAACGATCAGTCAGGGTTTCGACGCGGGCATGCAGACCGCGCAGGTTGCCCAACTTGAGGGCGACCGCCACCTGCTGAATGAAGGCCGCTTTTTTCCCGACGGCATCCACACAGTCAACCTGGATCTCCGGGCAACAAATGGCAATCACCACGCCAGGCAAACCCGCACCCGAGCCCACGTCCAGCAAACGCAAGGCCTGGCCCTCAAGCGGAGGCATCTGCGCCAACTGCCGGCGCAAGGGCACAATCACCGCCAGACTGTCGAGCAGATGATGCGTCAGCATCTCAGCCGGCTCACGCACCGCCGTCAGGTTATACACCTTGTTCCACTTCGCGATCAGAGCCTGGTAGTTCAGCAGGTCAGACACCTGCGCATCACTCAAGCTCAGGTCAAGCGCCGCCAGACCGGCCCGCAATTTGGCATTCAATGCGTCCATCAGGCGACTTCACTGTCAGAGGGGTTGCGTTCAAAACCCTTGAACTTGGTCTTTTTCAAATGGATCGTCAGCAAGGAAATGGTCGCAGGTGTGATGCCTGAGATGCGCGACGCCTGGCCCAGCGTTTCCGGCTTGTGGCGGTTCAATTTTTGTCGCGCCTCGATGCTCAGCGCCATCACCTGCATATAGTCCAAATCTTGTGGCAGCTTGAGTTTTTCATAGTGGGCGGCACGTTCCACATCGTCTTTCTGACGGTCGATATAGCCCGAATACTTGGAAGCAATTTCAACCTGCTCGATCACTGAGGCAGCCAAGGCTGCCGCCGGTGACAACACGCCTGTTTCACGTGAAACACCCACCGGCAACCCGGGTAGCGCGTACTTGCCGCCATTCAGCGACATCAGCGATTCATAACTGACATCGGGTCGCCGCAACAATTCAGCCAGGTTGTATTCATGGTCGATGGCCTTGCCCAAGACACGCTCGGCTTCTGCGGCCTCGAGATTCTTGGGGCTCACCCAGATCGAACGCAAACGTTCTGTTTCACGTGAAACAGCATCACGTTTTTGATTGAACGCCTGCCACCGGGCGTCATCCACCAGGCCCAATTGGCGCCCCGCTTCCGTCAACCGGGCATCGGCATTGTCTTCACGCAGTTGCAGCCGGAACTCGGCACGGCTGGTGAACATGCGGTACGGCTCGGTCACCCCCTTGGTGATCAGGTCGTCGACCAGCACCCCCAGATAAGCCTCGTCACGGCCAGGCACCCAGGCATCCCCAGCATAAGCCACGGCCCCTGCTGCACTGGCTTGACCATTGCCACACCCCATGGCGCGTACCTGCAATGCGGCGTTGATGCCGGCAAACAGGCCCTGGGCCGCCGCCTCCTCGTAACCCGTCGTGCCGTTGATTTGTCCAGCGAAAAACAGGCCGCCGATGACCTTGGTCTCAAACGAACTTTTGAGCTGTGTCGGATCGAAGTAATCGTATTCAATAGCATACCCTGGCCGCAAAATGTGGGCGTTTTCCAGCCCCGGCATGGAGCGCACCAACGCGTACTGAATGTCAAACGGCAGGCTGGTGCTGATGCCGTTGGGGTAATACTCGTGGGTGGTCAGGCCTTCCGGTTCCAGAAAAATCTGGTGACTGTCCTTGTCGGCAAAACGATTGATCTTGTCTTCCACGCTCGGGCAATAACGCGGCCCCACTCCTTCGATCTTGCCGGTGAACATGGGGCTGCGGTCAAAACCGCTGCGAATGATGTCATGGGTGCGTTCGTTGGTGTGGGTGATCCAGCAGGACATCTGCTGCGGATGCTGCTCCGGCCGCCCCATGTAGCTGAACACCGGCATGCGTGGACTCATGCCACCGGGCATGCCATCACCGGGTTGCTCGGTGCAGCGGCTGAAGTCGATGCTGCGGCCATCCAGCCGCGGTGGTGTGCCGGTTTTCAGCCGGCCCTGCGGCAATTTGAGTTCTTTCAGCCTGGCGCTCAAGGACACCGCGGGCGGATCCCCCGCGCGACCCGCCGCGTAATTATTGAGCCCGACATGGATCTTGCCATCCAGAAAAGTGCCCGCTGTCAGCACCACGGTGCTGGATCGGAAGCGAATGCCGACTTGTGTCACCGCCCCAACCACCCGGTCACCCTCCACCATCAGGTCGTCCACAGCTTGCTGAAACAGCCACAGGTTGGCCTGGTTTTCCAGCCGGTGACGAATGGCAGCCTTGTACAAAATCCGGTCGGCCTGGGCGCGGGTGGCACGCACTGCCGGACCCTTGCTCGAGTTGAGAATACGGAACTGGATGCCGGCCTCATCGGTTGCCATCGCCATGGCGCCACCCAGCGCGTCGACCTCTTTCACGAGATGTCCCTTGCCAATGCCACCGATCGACGGGTTACAGCTCATTTGCCCGAGTGTCTCGATGTTGTGGCTCAGCAGCAGGGTCTTGCAGCCCATGCGCGCGGCAGCCAGCGCAGCCTCAGTCCCGGCATGGCCGCCGCCAACGACAATCACGTCGAAATTTTGTGGGTATAACATGGTGGTCAATCTAGGGGGCACATCGCGAGGTAAGCCAGGCTTGGGCGCGCAAGCAAAGAGCTGATTTTACCGAGGCGCATGAAAAGCTGCTCCAGCACTCGCCGCGCCGTTATTTGGGTGACATCGGGGGCACAATTCGCCATAGTTTTTCTATCTGCTTAAAGGATCAAGGCCATGGCTTCCGGAAAAATACTCGTCGCCCAGGGCGGCGGCCCTACCGCCGTCATCAACCAGTCGCTGGTGGGCGTGGCACTCGAGGCCCGTCGTTTTGGCCAGATCGGCCACATTTACGGTGCCCGCCATGGCGTGCGCGGCATCATTGACGAGGACCTGGTCGACCTGACCCAGGAAACCAGCCACAACCTGGAGCTGGTGGCCAACACACCCTCCAGCGCGCTGGGCTCGACCCGCGACAAACCCGACGCAGCGTATTGCCACGAGATTTTCAAGGTGCTGCAGGCGCACCAGATCGGACACTTCTTCTACATTGGCGGCAATGACTCGTCCGACACGGTACGCATCGTCAGTCAGGAGGCGCGGGCGGCCAACTACGACCTGCGCTGCATCCACATTCCCAAGACCATCGACAACGACCTGGTGGGCAATGACCACACCCCCGGCTTTCCGTCGGCGGCGCGTTTCGTGGCGCAGGCCTTTGCTGGCGCCAACCTCGACAATGCCGCGCTGCCCGGCGTCTATGTGGGCGTGGTCATGGGACGCCACGCCGGCTTCCTGACCGCGGCGTCCGCCCTGGGCAAAAAATTCCCGGATGACGGCCCCCACCTGATCTACCTGCCCGAGCGTGTTTTCAAGCTGGAACAGTTTCTGGCCGATGTGAAGTCCATGTATGAACGCCATGGCCGCTGCGTGATCGCGGTGTCTGAGGGCATCCACGATGCCTCGGGCACCCCAATTACCGCCCTGCTGGCCAAGGACCTGGAACACGACGCCCACGGCAATGTGCAACTCTCGGGCAACGGCGCGCTGGCCGATTTGTTGTGCGAGGAAATCAAGGCCAAGCTCAAGATCAAGCGTGTGCGCGGCGACACCTTTGGTTACCTGCAGCGCTCATTCATTGGCTGCGTGTCGGATGTGGACCAGCGCGAAGCCCGTGAAGTCGGTGAAAAAGCCGTGCAATTCGCCATGTGGGGCAGCCGGGATGGCTCGGTAGCCATCAAACGCACCGGCTTCTACTCGGTGGACTACGAACTGCTGCCACTGGAAGCTGTGGCGGGCAAAACCCGCGTCATGGAAGATGCGTTCATCACCGCCAGCGGCACCGATGTCACCGACGCGTTCCGCATGTACCTGCGCCCGCTGCTGGGCTCCGGCATGCCCGATGCGTTTCGGCTGCGCCACCATCCGGTGGCACGTGTGCTCAAAAAATAGGCAGGTTACAGCCCAGGTCTGGCCAGGCGTTCCAACTTCGGGTTAGCATGGCGATTTGACGAATTCAGCCGATTCAGACACCAACTTATTCACAGGATATTCATGAAGCTTTACTACTCCCCCGGGGCCTGCTCCCTATCTCCCCACATCGTGCTCAAGGAGGCCGGCCTGTCCTTCGAAGCCATTGCTGCCCCCACCAAGACCCATCAACTGGCCGATGGCACCGACTATTACAGTATCAACCCACTAGGTTATGTTCCTTACCTTGTGCTCGATGATGGCCGTACCCTGCATGAAGGCCCGGCCATCGTTCAATACCTGGCCGATCAGGTCCCAGAGAAGCAACTGGCGCCCGCCAACGGCAGCTGGGAGCGGTACAAGCTGCAGGAATGGCTCAACACCATTGGCACCGAGTTGCACAAGGGTTTCTCTCCCTTGTTCGCACCGGCTATGCCTGCAGAAGCCAAGGAAATCGCCAAGAAACGACTCGTGTCACGCTTGCAATGGGTCGATGGCGAACTCGCTGGAAAAAACTATCTGATGGGCAATACTTTCACCGTAGCCGATGCCTACCTGTTTGTGGTGGCGGGCTGGAGCAGCCGCGTGGGGGTCGACATCTCCGGCATGCAGCACCTGAATGCATTTCTGGCGCGTGTCGGCGCCCGGCCAGCCGTGCAGGCAGCCCTGCGCGCGGAAGGCTTGATCCAGTAACAACCCGGGCTGATGGACCAGCGCAGAACACTGCGCCTGACGCGCTGGTACGAAGCCCATTCGCGTAAGGCTTAAACTTTGATTTATATCAATAAACTGCAAGTTCGCTGTTCCTGACTTGCCGCGGGAAACCTATGGTTTTCCCAATGAAAACAAGGAAAAGCCGGGAAAATGGCAAGGCAAGCTCTCGTTTCATTTCGGTTAGCATCAAGCCTAAATGCAATACCCCTCCTGGCATCCGAACACTTTACCGGTGTCTGCCAACTTTTTGATCAGATCATGATTTTCAACAAAGCCAGCACCCACCCCAGCGAGACTCCCCTTGTTGCCCAGCCGGCTGTCACCGTCGCGCCAGTCGCGGTTCCGCACTACCTCGAAACCACGTACTGGTGGGCCTATACCCACCCCAACGCGGTGCGTGTTTTTGAGCGTCAATGGCTGGTCAACCTGATTTTGTGGGGCAACTTTTCACGGCTGCGTGATCTGGCGCTGGAAGAAATGGGCGATGTCATCCACGGCGATGTGTTGCAGGTGGCGTGTGTGTATGGCAATTTCACCGAACACCTGGTGCGCCGTCTGGGACCACAGGCGCATCTGAATGTGATTGACGTGGCGCCAGTGCAAATCACCAATCTGCACGCCAAGCTGGGACAGCAAAAACAGGTCACGGTATTGCAGCAGGACTCGTCTGCCCTGCTGTTTGATGATGCCAGCCATGATGCCGTGGTGGTGTTTTTCCTGCTCCACGAACAACCCGACGAGGTGCGCCGCAAAACCATCGCCGAGGCGATGCGGGTGACCAAGCCCGGCGGCAAAATTGTGTTTGTCGATTACAACCGGCCCAAGGCACTGAATCCATTCCGCTACATCATGGTGCCCATCCTGCCCACGCTGGAGCCATTCGCCATGGACTTGTGGAATGGCCAGATTGCCGACTGGCTACCGCCAGACTGCCAGGACCTCAAGCTTGACAAGCAGACCTATTTTGGTGGTCTTTATCAAAAAGTAGTGATCACCCGTTGAAGTCATCCGAATCATGGCGATTCGCTGCCTCATCCCATCACCTGATCGTATTTTTTCGACCGCACTGCTCTTGAACTCCGCACCATCACTGACGTTTTCCAAATTGGCTTGTTCCAAGGGCGGGCGGCTACTTTTCAAAAACGTCGATTGCCAACTGGAAGCAGGTCAATGGTTATATGTGACCGGCGCCAATGGCGTCGGGAAAACCAGTCTGTTGCGCATGGTTTGTGGCCTGGCCCCGATTGAGGCCGGGGACGTCCTCTGGAACGGCACACCCATTCATGCCCAACGCGAGACCTACCGGCAAAACCTGTGTTACCTGGGCCACCTGAACGCATTGCAGGAGTCCATGACGGTGGACGAAAACCTGGCTTTCACAACGGCGCTGGGTGGCTTTGTCCCTGACAAGACCCAAACACAAGCGGTACTGACCCGGTTTGGTTTGCGCGGGCGTGGCAAACAGTTGGTGCGCCACCTGTCACAGGGGCAAAAACGGCGGGTTGCCCTGTCCCGCCTGGCCTTGAGTCCGGCCCGTTTGTGGGTGCTGGATGAACCTTATGTGGCCATGGACGAGGCGGGTATCGGCCTGCTGGCTGATCTGATTGCCGGGCACCTGGCTGAGGGCGGACTGGCCGTGCTGACCAGCCATCAGCGCGTGCCCATTGGCAACGTGCCGGCACACATGCTGGAGTTGCAGTCCGCATGAACCATTCGATCAAAACCGCCGGGGTTGGCGCCGTGCTGCTGGCCGTGCTGAAGCGCGAAATATCCTTGGGCATGCGGCAAAAAGGTGAGGTGCTGACACCCTTGGCGTTTTTTGTCGTGATCGCCAGCCTGTTCCCGCTCGGGGTCGGGCCCGAGTCGGCCCTGTTGCTGCGCATGGCGCCCGGCGTGTTGTGGGTCAGCGCCCTGCTGGCCGCCATGTTGTCGCTGCAGCGCATGTTTGCCACCGATTACGCCGACGGCTCACTGGAACAGATGGCGCTTTCCACCACGCCGCTGGCCCTGCTGGTGCTGGCCAAGGCGCTGGCACACTTCATCCTGGCGGGCTTGCCGCTGGTGCTGATGGCGCCGGTGCTGGGGCTGCAATTCGGCCTCGACTCGCGGGCCTTGGGCATCCTGATGTTTTCGCTGCTGCTGGGAGCCCCGACCCTGAGCCTGATTGGCAGCATTGGCGCAGCGCTGACGCTGGGCGTACGGGGTGCAGGGGTATTGTTGTCCTTGTTAATCTTGCCCCTGTATATTCCTGTCCTGATTTTTGGTGCGGGAGCGGTTGAAGCAGACGCTGCCGGCCTGGGTATTGGTGGCCATCTGTCACTGATGGCCGCTCTGCTCGTGTTGTCGCTCTTTTTCTCCCCCTTGGCTACGGCAGCCGCTTTGAGGATTTCCCTGGAATGAACACAAAAGTGATTCACTGGTTCAAATATTCTTCACCCCAGAATTTTTATTATCTGGCCGGAAAAATGTGGCCCTGGTTTGCCACACTCGCCGCCGTGCTGACCCTTGTGGGCCTGTGGATTTCGTTCTTTGTTGCCCCCGTGGATGCCCAGCAAGGTCAGGGTTACCGCATCATTTTTGTGCATGTGCCCACATCGCAGATGTCGATGTTCATCTACCTGGTGATGGCAGGCTGGGCGGGCTTCGGGCTGGCGTTCAACACCCGCTTGTCAGGCATGATGGCCTCCGCTTTGGCACCCACAGGCGCGTTATTTGCCTTTTTGTCCCTTGTCACCGGATCCCTTTGGGGCAAACCGATGTGGGGCACCTGGTGGGTGTGGGATGCCCGGCTGACTTCGACATTGATTCTGCTGTTTTTGTATTTGGGTTTTTTGGCCCTGCAAGCCTCCATTGACGACCCGCGCCGCGCTGACAAGGCCTGTGCCATTCTGGCGCTGGTAGGCGCGGTGAATGTGCCCATCATTTATTTCTCGGTCAAATGGTGGAACACGCTGCACCAGGGTGCCTCGGTGTCCATGAAAGGTGCCTCCATGGCCACCCCCATGCTGGCGGGCATGCTGATCATGGTGCTGGCCTGCTGGATGTACGCCATCACGATCGCACTGTTACGGGTACGCAGCATTATTCTGGATCGGGAACGTCATACGGAGTGGGTAAAACATGCAGTGGCTCAGCATTGAGGATTTTTTCAACATGGGGGGTTATGCCTTCTATGTTTGGGGTAGTTTTGGCATCACGGCCCTGGTTGTGGTGACTGAAATCTGGCAGGTGCGCGCCAAGCGGCGCGAGATTCTGCGAAACCTTATGAACGAAACCGACTCACACAGCAATTGAATTGATTCATGACAATGAAACCTCGTCACAAACGCACCGCCATGATTGTTGGCGCTCTGGCTGCCATCAGTCTGGCCGCTTATTTTGTTCTCAATGCCTTCCAAAGCAATCTTGTCTTTTTCTTTACACCCACGCAGGTGGGCGCGGGTGAGGCGCCCAAGAACCGCACCTTCCGCATTGGCGGCATGGTCAAGGACGGTTCGGTCAAGCGCGACAACCTGACCGTGTCTTTCATCGTGACCGACACCAGCAAGGATGTGCCTGTCACCTACACCGGCATCCTGCCCGATCTTTTCCGTGAAGGCAAAGGTGTGGTGGCCCAGGGCCAACTTGGCAACGACGGCAAATTCACGGCCTCGGAAGTGTTGGCCAAACACGATGAAAACTACATGCCGCCCGAGGCCCAGCATGCGCTGGACAAGGCGGACATCGAAAAAGCTGGCAAAACCCTGAAGTAACGCAACGGGTCCTCGACCGGAACCCCTTTTCATACACCGAGATTCACCATGATCCCTGAACTAGGACATTTCGCCCTCATTCTTGCCTTACCGGTTGCCGCCGTGCTCGGCATTCTGAGTCTGGCTGGCGGACAAAATGGCCGCGCTGACTGGATGGCGCTGGCGCGACCCGGCGCACAGGTCCTGTGGCTGCTCACCGGCTTTTCCTTTCTGTGCCTGACTTATGCCTTCTACACCAATGACTTTTCGGTCATGTATGTGGCGCAACACTCTAACTCCCAGTTGCCGGACCTCTACCGGATCTCTGCCGTGTGGGGTGGCCATGAGGGGTCCCTGTTGCTTTGGTTGCTGATGCTGTGCAGCTGGATGATGGCGGTATCGATCTTCTCGCGTCAATTGCCTGATGTGATGGTTTCCCGCGTGCTCGGCGTGCTTGGCCTGGTTGCGGTGGGATTCCTGTTGTTCATGCTGATCACCTCCAACCCGTTTGTGCGCTTGAGTGACATCCCGACCGACGGCCGCGACTTGAACCCCCTGTTGCAAGACCCTGGCCTGGTCTTTCACCCGCCCATGCTCTACATGGGGTATGTTGGCCTGGCGATCCCATTCGCGTTCTCGATTGCCGCCTTGCTGAATGGCCGACTCGATGCTGCCTGGGCCCGCTGGACGCGCCCCTGGGCCACTGCGGCCTGGGTGTGCCTGACCCTTGGCATTGCCCTGGGATCCTGGTGGGCCTATTACGAACTGGGCTGGGGCGGCTGGTGGTTCTGGGACCCGGTGGAAAACGCCTCGTTTTTGCCGTGGCTGGTCAGCACCGCACTCATCCACTCGCTGGCGGTCACGGAAAAGCGCGGTCTGTTCAGAAGCTGGACCATCATGCTGTCGCTGATCGCGTTTTCGCTCAGCTTGCTGGGTACCTTCCTGGTGCGCTCGGGCGTGTTGACTTCGGTGCATGCTTTTGCCACGGACCCCAAGCGTGGCGTCTTTATCCTGCTGTTTTTGGCCGTTGTGGTGGGTGGCTCGCTGGTTCTGTTTGCAGCACGTTCCGGCAGGGTCCGCTCCGGTGGTTCATTTGCACTGGTGTCACGCGAAACATTCTTGCTGGTCAACAACGTGTTGTTGACCACGGCCGCCGCTGCCGTGCTGCTGGGGACACTTTACCCCTTGATCATTGACGCCCTGAACCTGGGCAAGCTGTCGGTTGGGCCGCCGTACTTCAATGCCGTTTTTGCCCCCATCATGACGCCAGTCCTGCTGTTCATGGTGATTGGCAGTTACGCACGCTGGAAAAGCGACAGCGTTGCAGATCTGACCAAAAAACTGCGTCCGATCGCCGTGGTGTCGGTGCTCCTGGGTTGCTTGGCACCGCTGCTGGCCGGTACCTGGTCCGCGCTGGTTGCCATGGGCCTGACCCTGTCGATCTGGATCGTACTGGCCTCCATCGTGCAGATCTTCGGGCAAATCAAGGACACGGCGAACTGGAAATCCACACCCATTTCCTACTGGGGCATGCATGTGGCGCACATTGGTATTGCGGTGTG
>JACCDQ011701237.1_pt1 | contig 34196 bp, 41 predicted proteins | sample 7446031 | NCBI WGS metagenome assembly JACCDQ01 (sample SAMN15323442, study PRJNA562643) | freshwater metagenome | isolation source: river surface water | place: USA:Blue River Watershed | collected 2017-08-17 | reverse complement strand
GTCTTTTTAACTTATCTAAATCAGAACCTTGTAGGAAACCAATATCATCTTCAGTTAAATTAGTAAAGTCTAAGATTGATTTTATCCATTGATCTTTTAATAATTTATTTGGAACAACAATAAGTACTTGGCCTTTAACTTCAGAACCAATATTGATAGAAATGAAAGTATTATGTGTAACAATATAATCATTCGTTAAATATAAATGTTCTTCGTTAGCTACTGAGATACATTGAGCTTCCTCTTGATAATCAAGTTTTACAATATTTGTAATAGCTTTTCTTTCTTTTTCATAGTTAATACATATTTCATAATTTGTATTTTCTGAAAATTTCTTTTCTCCTTTATACATATATGAATTATTTTCACTAACTTTTATAGTTACATAATAACCTAGAGATCTAGCTAATTCACAAACATCGTCTCGCAAGTATGGAGATGAAGTACTATAACTCCAAGATGATTTAGTTCTAACATAACCATCTGTAGCAATTAATCCTTCAAGTAATAATTTTCTAGATTCTACTGAAGCAAATAAATATTCTTTTGGTATATGTTTTTCAATTGAATATTTACCATCTAACCCAAAAATTCTACTTACTTCTTTTAATTTTTTAGAAGTAAATTTATAAGAATTTGATTGATCTTTTGTCCAAGTATTTATATCATCTATATAACCATTAGCTTGTAAAGTTTCTTTTAACTTATCTATATTTTTATCAAATTTATCAGAAAAACTAAAAGAATTATTTTCTAGTCTAAATGAACCATCTCCTAACATTAAACCTAAAGCATATGGATGGAAACAATGTTCTAATGGTAATAATCCTTTAGAACAAGATCTATCGGAAATATCTTTTGGATATTCTACTGGTTCACATAATGGGATAAAATATTTATATCTCATACCATTAGATTTATCACCATATCTTTTATCTTTTTCCGGTCTAGCATAATTTTTAGAAAGGATTTCTTTAGTAGTAAGTACTCTCCATTTTTTATTATCAGTATCCCAAACTTTCCATAAATGATCTAACCCTGCACGAGTTTTAGTATTATCACCAAATGTAAATTCATAAACATCTTGGATACCTTGTGGATAAATTGCTACCACTTCAGTTGGTTTTCCATCTCTAGAAAACACCATATCTCCAACTTTAATATCTCCCATTTTTACCCAACCTTTTGGTGTGGCTAAAGTATCGCTTAAATATTGGAACTTCCCCCAACCCGGAGGGCATTGTATAATACCTTTGAAGTATTTTTGTTGAATTAACGAAGCCTTAGCTAATGTAGCTAATTCAACTTGTTCCCCTCTTGGAGCTGAAGTAGTTAAGAAATCATACTTTTTAAAATTATGAATTTTAACATTTGCACCAGTTTCTTCGTTTAGATATTGTTGTAAATCTGGATGACTTAAGAAATATCTTCTATAAATTGCAAAAGTAAACTTTGGAGGTAATACTAAAGTTCTATCTTCATCATATATTCCAGGAATAGTTTCAATTATAATTCCTTCAAGATTTCTAATATCTTGTGGTTCTTTCGTATAAACTGGATATATAAAACCAGACTCTTCTAAGTCATTTGGTTTAAAGTTTTCTTTAGCATATTGTTTTTTAAATTGTTCAGATTCTCTAATAAGTTTACACATTAGGATCCAATCTTTCCATTTTACAAGAATTGGTTTAGATCCATAATATGGTGTAATCTCATTTGCTACTTCATATGGTGAAGTATATTCTTTTTGAGCTCTTCTTTTAACTGGCTTTTTTTCTTTAACTGGTTTTAAATCAATTTGATTTCCAGCAATCTCTACTTGTAAATTATTTACTGGTATTGACATAATAATCCTTATCTAAAATTCTATTAATACCGTTGGGTATTAACCAGTGTATTTATTTATAATTTCTATGATAAAATAAATAATTAATCATTATTGATAAAACCGGTAGAGTAGAGGGGATTACTCCCCTCTAATTTCTCTTTTCTTTTTAATTAATTCATCATATCTTCCAGCCATTAAATTTTCTAAGTCAGTATATGAATTTACTGTAGCATTAGAAATTCCTTCTTTTGATTTAGCTAAACTATAAGTTAAAGCGTGATCATGAGCTTTTGCATATGTTGTATCTAATTCATCTGGATGGACATCATTAAATGTTAAGTTTTGATATCTATTTTTATTTAAAGATTCCCAGATTGCATCATTGGTATAACCATAATTAAATGATTGAGCTCCCATACTAAAGAAGTGACTCGATTCTTTAGTATTAATTGCATACTCTTTTTTATAATCTTGTTCTGGCGTATGTCTTATTAGAACTGGACCTTCAGACCCCATTTTTGCATATAATAAACTAAGAATTAACATTAAATGATGGGATCTATAATTCGTAGTAGATTCTAATTGAGACCAAATAGCTTCTAATTGTTCTGCAAGAAATCCTCTAAGATATTTAACCCTATTTTCAAATAAGTTACCTAAAGTTTCAATATTTGTTTCAACAACTTTATTAAAAGCATTAAGAATCATATCTCCAGTATCATAACTAAAAGTCATACCTTTTGAATTAGCTTCAAATTCATCTGGTTTAATAATATTTACCGGATAAGGTAAAAATATATTAATAGTTTCTCCCTGCTCTGGAAATTCTATTTCAAATACTCCAGGAATTTTAAAAGAAGATTCCTCACCAGCTTGTAACTGGAATTCATCTTCATCTAATAAATCATTATCTGAATATTTATATTCATCTGCAGGAATTCTAATTATACAAGGAAATTTAGTGTAAATCTCATTTTGTTTTACATCTAAATATTTTAATAGGATTGATTTATCTCTATTCATCATATACCTTTTTATTTTCTATTTATCATAATCCATTATATCCATTAACTTTTGAATTTCCGGAGTAATTACTTTTAACTTTGGATATTCCGGAATTAGAATTATATTTTTTCTTTTTGTTTTTGGAAGAGAAATATTTTCCATATTGATTTTATTATTATAAATTTCTATGTTCTTTAAAAATAATTTATAATCATTTTTTGAAAAAGCTTTTGCTGGAGCCAATAGATAATTTTCATAATCTTTAATTGCTTCTTCCCAATCTTTAGTTAATATACCACTTCTTGGAAATTTCAATTTTCTCTTCTTAGGATAAATACAATCCCAATGTTTAAGAATTTTATTTGCTAACATCTTAGAAAGAATTGGTCTAGAATCTTTATCCGTATAATGTATAATATTATACTGTTGTTCAGTAAAGTATTCAGAAACGTTCTTAAGTACCTCTGGTAATTCTTCTAAAGCTATTCCATATCTTTTACAGTTGTTCTCAGCTTTAGCAATAAATACGTTACAATTTGAACAAATATTATTTCTAATTCTTCCAGTACCTTTTACTTTCTTTTTATGTTCGTGGTCAACAACTGGTTTATCAATTGTTCCTTTACATATAGGACAAAGTGTAGAAGTATTTAAAAGTGTTTCCCTAATCAAAGATACACTATTTGAAGTAGATTCCCATTTAACATCTGACCAATAACAATCCACTCCAATATCTTTTAAGTTATAATGAATCTTATCTTGCAAAGCTTTTGGTAAAATCATTAATTTTTTAGAGTTATCTAATTTAAAATTTTGATATTGAATTTCAATTCTTTTTACGTTTGACCAAAATGACCAAACTATTTCATATTGAAAACTATCTTTTGGAGAATCTTCTTGTTTATTATAGAATATAGTATTGAACCATATTTTAATTATTTGAGCTGTAGCATTTTGTTGAGCAATTTCTGGATCATCTGGGTATAAAGCTAAATTATCTTTATACCATTTTAACCAGTTTTCATTTAGGTTACTAATCCTAGAAACTATCGAAAATTGAAATTTAGATGACTTATCAACAACATTGATTTTAAATAGAATAGAATTCCAACAACTTGGATCTCTTACTTCTTGTAAATGTTTTAAATAAGTTTCATTCTTCTTAATTAAATTAAATTGACCAATACTATTATCCGAAGCTAATAAAAATTTAGTATCAAATATATGAATATTATCAATTGGTGTATTATATATAATTGATACTTTTTCTTTAAGAAATGCTTCTCTGGTTAGAGGATAAGTATATTCTCCATCAATATTATGAATACCATCACACCACTTACAAGAGTCTCCCGAAAATAACTTCTTAGGGGTAGTAATAAACTCACCATGTTCCAAACAATTTGGACGAATAGTATGATCTAAATCTAAAAACTCTTTAGTTTCAACTTCTGACCAATCAATATTTTTAAATTCAGCCTCCATCAGTTGTTTTCTTTGTAATGGGCTATAACTTAAATATTGTAACATTAATTTTTCTTTATTATGAATCTTACATTCTGGACAAGTTTTAGATTTTCTAACATCTAATCCAGTTAATGAAAAAGTTCCATGATCTTTACAATATAATTGGAATTTAAACTTTTTCCATTCAGTATTATTATCAAATTCAATTAATGTATATTTTTCTTTTAATTTTTCTATTTTGTTGAATACTTTTAATAATGTATTATTTAGAAGTATTTCTTTATTTATTCCGTTCATATAATGTTCCTATTTGACTAACGAAAGATTTAGTTTATTTAGGGTTTTAAAATTTTTCGCGTAGAAATTGGCTAGATTTCTCTAGCCAATTAAAATTAAAATGTAAATCCAGTTGTTGGTAGTGGACTAGAATTAGCTCCACCTCTAACTGTTTTTTCTGGTGCATTTTTACCATCTTCTAGTAAATCTGCTCTTCTTCCTAATGGGAATGGAGTAATTGTTTTTGGATCAAAATCTCCATCATATGGGAAGTATTCAGCTCTGATTTCATTCGCCATTAATCTTCTAACTGGGAATTTTTTAGCATAACCTGCAGAAGGATCAATTGCTAATTGTTCAGGAGTAACTTTATCATTATGTTCTAATGGTTTAAAACCAACTGTTGAACCAGGATAAAATTCTACGTTATCAGTATCACTTTCTTTACCAATTTGATAATCTGGGATATAATCCTGGATAGTATCATTTTTAGTAACTGAAGCAATTACTTCTTCTTCAGTCATTGTAGCTACAACTGGAGCAGTAATAGTTAATGTATTTGTTAATACAGTTCCATCATCTTCCCCACCAACTACAGAAATTGATAATTCATAAGTACCAACTGCAAGATTTTTTCCTAAATTAATAGTAAATTCTCCATTTGTAATAGGATAATTTTTTCCGTTAAATGCAACATCTGTAGCACCAACATTGTCAACTAATCCTACAATTATAACTTCCTCACCTTGAGCGAAGCTAAGACCATCATAAGTGATTGCCATATAGAATCCTTTCGAAATATTTAATATCATGATATTAAAGAGTAATCTCTTTAATAGTAATATCTATCTTAGAAATTAAATATCATAAAAGATATTTAATCCCAATTTTATCAATAATGATACTTATAATTTATTAATATCATTTTAGCTTTGAATATAATATAGAAATAACTTACTTAATTCACGGAAATTTAAATACTAATATATAATTTTATCATTTCCGCTAAAATTTTTAAAAAATAAATTTATTTACCAAAAAATATTTTTTAAAAATTTTGAAACATTATTGATATTTTGTCATTGCAAGTATAGAAATTAATGGTAGGAGTCTTTTGTAAAAAATAATTATTTTAATTATTTTAAGTAATAAAAATTTTAGGGTAGGAATTACCTACCCTAAACCATTACCAATCATTCCACGGAAGATCATTTTTGTCTATACATAATAAAACATAAAGTTTTTCATCTGGTCCAAACTTATACTTTTGTATAGTAGCTTTTCTTAATAAACCCTCTGATCTAAAATCAGTAGTACTTCTCCAAGCAGAATCTGAACCATTTCTTTTTGTTTGAGCATGAACTTTAACTTCAGTTTCAATTAACTGCATTAAATTTTCTTTACCCTCTAAGATTGCTCCAGTTCTTGTTCTATCAGAACCAACTTCACAAATATAGTTTGGACCCATTGCATCTTTTGGTTCCATAAACCATTTTGGTAGATCTTCAGTTATATCTTTTAACGTATGTTCTCCTGGAGCTTTACTTGAACAACCAGTCATTCCCAATACCACAAATACCATTATTAATAGTATTATATTTTTAACAATTGTATACTTTCTCATTTTTGTTTATCTTTCCTTCTCATTTTTGATTTTTATTTATCACAAACCACTGGTACTGAAGTACCACCATAATTACTACGTTCTCTTTCAAATATCTGTTGAGGATTCCCACTTGGAAAATATAAATCCCCTCGGCCCCTTCCTTTTTCAATAAATTGGATCCATTTTGTTCCTTCAATACATCTAATAATATATTCTTTATCATCAATTATTTTTAATTGACCATTCTTCATATACTCAGTAGCATTTAAACTCATAACTAAACAAATTAGTAATAATAACTTTCTCATTTTTATTTACCTTTCCTTCTCATTTTTGATTTTTGTTTTCTTACAAATTTTCTTTTAGCTTTAACTTTAGCTTTAAGATTCATTAATCTTTTAAGTTTAGTTGGATTAGAATATTGAAATGTATCTCCATCATAATCTCCAAACATTTCAGTTTGTTCTTTTATAGCTTCCATTAAGTCATCTATCATTGGACCATTGATCACTACGCCCATGAATCATTCCAAGTGTATTTTGTTTTATTTTTTAATTCCCTTTTCTTTTTTGCAGAAAATTTGTTAAATTTTAATGTATCTTTTTTTAATTGCCAATCAAAAGTTCTTTTATCAGAATTCTTTTTTCTATAAGCCACATATAATTCTTTTGTCATTTTTGGAACTTGAAATTTAATTTCATTGTTCATTAAATAATTCATAGCCTCATCAACGGTTGGAAAATAATGCATATGTTTATTAACCCCTTTTTCAAATGCTAAAGAATCATATATTGTCCAGAATGGTCCTAAATCATGAATCATTTTAAAATTGATTTTATTCCAACCAACCATTAATCTAGAAGTATTGATATTTACCATTTCAATCCATAAATCATGAATAGCAAATGGTAAAGTATAATATCTATTTATTGCTTCAATATAAAGACTATTTCTTTCACAATCAAAATGGGTAACCATTTTGATACTGGTTCTATCCATCCAATGCCATTTACCAGCTCTTTCAATTATACCGTATACATTTGCATAGATTTTATGCTGTTTTCTAAGTTTTAACTTACTCATGTTTACTCATCTTGGTAAAGTATATGGAATTTCATCTTCGCGATTTAAGATAGTTGGAATTTTAAATTTAGCTCTTAAATACTCTCTCAAACCATGATCTTTACTTCCTAAAAGGTCGGCTTCATTTAAAATATATTGAACCGCTTCAACTTTTTTATTACCATCACCCCAACCACTTGGAACAAAATATTGAACCGAGATTTCTAATTCTTTTGGATTAAACTCTTGGTTCTTTATTTTTACTATTGCTCTTTTATAGATATCCCCGCCAGCAGCTGGTCTACCAAAACTTGAATTATTATATCCATTTACAATGTAAGATATATCTATTTTAAAATCTTCTGGTACTTCCACTTTCATAGTAATACCTAAGAATTTTTCCAACTCAATTTTATTCATCTTTTTTACTTTAGTAATAGCTAAAGTTTGTAAGTCTTCTTTTTTCATTTCCTATCCCTTGCTTAGTTTTTGTTTAAAATTTCATAATAATTTGATCAGTACTGAATACCATCAAACCATCTTTATTCTTTAGAACCATTAACCAATTGCTTGGTGTCTCATTAATTTTAGTATATATTGGACCAAGATATTTTTGGAATACAGTATATAGATTTCCATCTTGTCCTTTAGCAACTTGTTCTAAACTCCACTTTTTAAGTTCTTGTTTACCATTAAATAGATAAACCCAATCACCTGCTTCAATTTTAATTCCAGCTGTATCTAAACAATCTGGATTAATTTCTTCATTTACATCAACACCTTGTACTAACATCCTAAACCTCTTGAATATTGTTTACTAATGATTCCATAATCTTTCATTACATCTTCTGATTTTTTAGACCAAGAGATTGCAAAGATTTCAACATATTTAAATATATCAATATTTTCTTCTGGATGACCAACAATATAATTTCTAAAATTAATTAGATTAAATATATATCTAGGATTATACTCAGTAAAGTTTACATACTCTTTAAAGTTATCTTTAAAATAACTTGTAGCATCTACATTGATATCAAATAATATTGCTTCTTCGAATCCTCTTAATTCTTTTCTGAATTCTAATAAAGCATCATCACTTTCAATTGCTAATCTTCTACAATCATTTCTAACAGAAATAAACCAAATAGTATTTGCTACATAAATTACCATTAAAAAAGTAATTGTTCCTAAAACCCAATAAGTACTAGACGTTACAACAAAATTTTCCATTTCCAATCCTTATTAATTTGCTACAAATATATCTTTGATAAGATTAAACTTATCTGATATAAACTTACCATCGAAACTTTTTTGACCATATAATAATTCCTGCAAGAAAGTTTTTTCTGTTGGGAATAATCCTGGATAAATATATTTTTTAGAGTACTCTTCATCTTTGAATTTGTACTCAACCTTGATTTCAGTATTATATTTTGTAAACTCAGACATATAGCCAGAGTTTGTAATTATAAACTCAAATACCTTACCTTTATAATTTCTTGTAATGATCTTACCAATTTTATTAATAATAGTATGATCAGTATGTAGATCCTCTTGATGAAAATAAATTTCTTTATAATCAGCAATATCAAAAGGTTTTAATGTATTATAAAGTTTATTTATAATCGTACCCATTGAACAAGCATCTAATCTTGTATCAACAAAATCTAAATGATAATTTATAATCTCAATATTTGGATATAGTTTTTTAAACCTCTCAATATTTTGAGTTCTATAATATCTTCTATTTGCATCTTCAACATCTTGTCCTCTACCTCTACAGAAAGTTACTAAATGAATTTCCGAAGGATAACTCGAAGCTTTTTGTAACCAAGCACTCATACCAATCTCAAAGTCATCTAGGTGTCCTTCTAAGATTAAATATTTTCTTTTATAAGCATTATGTCCAATTCCCATTTTTTCTTACCTTATTTATTTAAATTTAAATCATACGAATTTACGTAGCTGCAATCTTTTGCATTTACTACATTTAAGTTTACTCTATCCACGAATAAGAGAGCTAGTTCACTAACTACCCATAATCTTTCGAGCTTCCAATGTTCTTTATCCACAGCATGTAGATCTTTTTTAGAATCTAAGCAAATTAATTCTTTACCATTATTAAAATCTTCAATTCTTCGATCCGCATTATAAGTTCTATAACCATCAACACATATATATGTTAATATAATCATCCAAGCAGCACATATAAAAATTACATATGTTAATTTTATATAGTTTTTCATCTTTTAACTTTTCCACTACGAGGTGGTATATGTGATCTTGCTGGCACCGAAGCAAGCTTTTTCTCTTTCTCTTTTTCAATAAATGGTAGTACTATTTTATCAAACCCATATAATGTTCTTTCAAACATATCTTGTTTAATACAATATTGTAAACTATCACAAACTGTTTTAGAAAATGAACCATAAGTATTTTTAGAAAAGAAGTTTCTAAGTTTTCTTAAAGTTTTGTTATAAATTGCCCACTCTAAATTACTTCTACTATTACAATAACTTAATCCCATTTTACCAATAAGATTAAATACCAACATTATTTTATCATACTCTGAATTATTTAATTTTGGTAATCTTGTATTATCAATTTCTTTTAGAATTTGAACAATAACATCCGCAATAATTGGTTTATTTAAAGTTCTATGATATTTTATTACTATATCATAATGATCAAAATTTGATATCTGAGTAATTAATGAATAATTATCCATTGTTAATCTGATATCTTCTAAACCAAACAATGTTTTTAAGAAGTATTCATTTTTAGTTGAATTTTTCAACATATTTAAAATGTCGTAGAAATCATATTTAGTTGCTTCAATAAGATCTTCAATAATTGCTAATTGAAGAATTTTAATTTTATCAGAATCACTTGGGAGATATTTTCTATCTTTACCTTTTAACTCTTTAAAATAAGCCATCAACTTTAACTGATGTACAACATTTTTAGTTAACTTCTCTGGATTGTATTCAGAACAAACTCTTGCTAGGGTTTTTTGGAAGTTTTTAATTTCTGGAAATTGTAATGGGCTAAACAAAGACTTGAAATCTTTTCTAGCTCTAATTTCAAAAATAACATCTTCTTTTTTATCCAAAAATGTTGGAACGAATTCCTTTTTTGGAAATTCTTTTTTTGGAACTCTAACAAAACCATCAGCATTGTATTTTACATTTTTCATGTATTTTTCTACTGGAGTTTCATTTGGTGTAGTTTCTTTTTTAACATCTACCACTTTTTCCACTTTTGGTCTATCATTCTTTTTAACAACCTGGATTGGTTTTCTCTCATACTTTGGATTTGGATTTCTTGTTCCAATCATTGGAATACCATTTTTTGTTTGACCAGTACTCATATTCTTTGTCCTTTAACTTTTTTTAAGAATTCTTCTCTAATATAATTCCAACCGAATGGGTTTTGGAATACATTATACATATCTCTATCACCAACTTTAAAGTATAACATAAACTCGACATAATCTAATTTACCATTCAAATACTCTACTTCTTTAATTTCTATAATATTACCTTTTCTTAACCAAGATCCCTGAACTGAGTTATCTGTTAAGTTTCTAATAATCTGAAATATATCTTTTTCAGTAAAACAAGCTGCAAATCCCATACCTTTAAAAGCATCCGTATTTACATGTTGTTCTATAACTTGAGTAATATCTATCGACGTCATATCTTCTAAGACTTCGTATCTTTCTCCCTTTTTAAGTCTTGGTAGCTTAGCCATTTTATTTTCCAGCACCTGGAGAACAAACAGATTTGTTCTCAATTTTCTTTTTTGTTTTTAATACTTTCTTTTGTTGAATAGTATCCACTGGTTTATAAACTTTGTATCTAAGCTGTCTTAAGGCTTTTCTAGCATTCTCTTCTGGACTTAGATCTATCCAATTTCTTTGCTCATGAACATAGTTTATAAAAGCTTCCCAATCATAATACTTTTGAGAAGAAACATCAAAGATTATAATGTCTTCAATATTCTTATCTTCTTTAATATAATGATCATTCCACTCGTAAATTGCAATGCATGTTTTTCCTAAAACAAAATAGGTTTTCTCTGCACCGTTTTCTGGTTTACTCATCTCTTATCCTTTTTTACTTTATTTAATTTAGTCGTTTTAGATGTAACTTTAGTATTTACTTGAATTACATTTTGTGGTCCAGTAGATATTTTAGTAGTTAATTTTTTACCATTAATACCAAATGCTTCCGGATCTCTTTGTTTCTCCAATTCCATAATTTTATTATAAGTATTAACTAATGTATAAGCTAATTTCATATTTTTTTGGGATTGGATCCCTTTGTATCTTTGTGCTGCACATATCATATTACCATTACATTCTTGTTTAAGATAATAATTAAATACCGCTACACCACCCCGTAAAGAATTCATAGGAATATTTTTATTCCTTAAAAATCTTCCCCAGTCTGATGGTCGAACTCCAGAAATAGACATATATTCACCTTGATGAATTTCACTATAATCATTTCTACTCTCAGTGTGACCAATACTTAATCCTAAGATTTGATCACTTACCGATAATCCGATCTAAATCCTTCTGAATTCTATCAAGTCTTTTATATTGACTTCTTACTTCCAGAATTCGTTTTTCATATCCATCAATTTTTTCCTGAATACGTTTTGCATCATCTTCGAGTTTAGCTTTTCTTTGGTTAGCAGCTTCTACTTCTTTATATGCTTCAGCAACTTTACTCCACGCTAAATCTACTTGAACTTGTTTAGCTGCAACATCATCATCTCTCTTTTGAACTTGTTTATAAAAAGCATATACCTGATAACTGGCAAATAATAATAATATAAATAAAGCCAATACGAATAATTCGTGACCTAACGATTCTTCTAATTTCTTTTTCTTTTGCATGTTCTTACCTTTTGTTTATTTAATATCTTCAAATCTATTTTCATCAGCTGTATTTTGTCTTCTAAGATCTTCTAAAAACTTTTGTCTATAATCTAAACAATGTTTCTCAGTATCTGTAAAAACATACATCTCACCATTTGGAGTAATTAAAGTCAATTCCCCTGGTCTATCTTGAAACTCAACTACAAGTCTTGGATTCTTTAAATCATTATAACTAAATTTATATTTATAATAATCAGTAGATACACATTTGTCAATATTTACATCATAAATATATGTAAAATTAAACTTTTGTTCCTGAACTTGATGGAGTTCAGATTTTGGAGTTTCTACTTTAGGAATCTCTTTTCTAATTTCTTTTTCCGTAAATTTTCCATCAATTATTTGACCTTGAGAAATTTCATTACTAACTTCCATTCCAAAAATCTTACCAGAGAATCCAAAAATTAAGATTATATAAAGAATTATAAATTCTTTTTTAATTCCAAATAATGTAAACTCTGGTTTATTTTTATTTGAAAAAGTTTCCCAATCTTTATCGAGTTCTTTTTCCTTTTTAATTCTACCAGATTTAACACCTTCTTTATATTCAGCATAACAATAACTTAGTTTTGTTTTTGCTCTTTTATCTAAAAGGAAAACCTCTTCCGTTTTAATATCGAAATAAACTGTAGCTATATAATAATCATGAATTGGACTAAAATTATAATTGATATCTTCTATACTTTTAAGATTATATAATCTAGAACCAATATGTATTCGCTGAGTTTTCTTTTCATAAAATAAATCCTCTATAGTTAATACTTTATTATTTACTAAACTATCACCATCATTATTACCAATGAATAATTTTTCATCTACATTTTCCATTTGCTCTCACTTTCTTACTTGTTAATCTACATTAAAAGAAATACATTTTTCAGTATACTCTTCACCATTCTCTTCCATTTCTAATTCATCTAAACCTAAAACATCACCAACACAACTTACTTCAAATTTTGCACCAATAGAATATTGATTAAAATCTGAATCTGTAAATAGAACTTTATCATCTGGATGATGACCAAGTTTTAATCTCTCAGCAAGATCTAAAATATCTTGCACTGTACTTATATATCCTAAATTAGTTGACATCTTTTTCCTTACATAATACTTCTTTAAATTTAAGTATTCTTTTTATTTTAGTCCGAGTTATATATTTTATAATATCTTTTTTGGCAGTTTCTGTTTTATTATAAAACCTGGAATCTATACCACATACTAAATCATTAGAATATGGTATAAGAAATTGCCATCTATTAGTTTTAAAATCATAATTTAGTTTGAGAAAAAATACCTCCCCACCAATTTCCAAAGATAAGCATCTTCCAATAAATGGATGAGTAGCTTTATCAGATTTATCTCCAGTATGTAAACTTTTTTAAATTCTAAAGCAGTCATTAAACTTCTCCTTTGGTTCTTTATCTTTAAGATTTTTCATAAAAGATTGAACCATTGTTTTTTGTCTATAGTCCATAGCTGAATCCACCAACTTATCTTTTACAAATCCAGTTGGTTGTTCTTTCAATCCAGCGTAAGGACATTTACAACTTTCATAACCATAAGCTTTACATATAAGAGGTCTATCTTCATAGATCATACAATGATCTGTTCCAATAGCTTCATCTCTTTTAAATATACAACTTCCTGGTTTAATTCCATTTTTAAGGTATTCATTTTTCTTTTGAAATTGAACAATTAAACCTTCATCCCCTGGAACTTCTCCACCAAATAATCTTTTAATCGAAATTAATTTTTGAGAAATATTTGTATTTGGAGTTGCTTTGAATCTCTTTTTAAATTCTGGAACTCTACAATATTTCTTAAATATAAATTCTAACTCGGATACCTTAAATGGTACTGGACCACAACAATCCCCATCACATTTACTGCAAGGGTTATCCAATAATTTTTCAGTATCGATAATATTATTTAAGTACTCATCTTGATTTGAGAATTTCATTGATCTTCCTCATCTAAATTAATTCTTAAATAATTTATAACTTCTACAGCATTTCTTAAAATTACAGAATCATTAGCTAATATATTTAACTCATGTGTTTGAGCACCTAACATCATACCATCTCTATTTTTCATAAACTCAGTTTCTAAGTTAATTAGATTAATAACACTTTCTTTTAAAGCTAATTCTGCTTCACTTAAATTTGTAACATTATTTGATTTATTTCCCATGATCTTTCTTTCCTTCTCAATTTTTATTTTTTATTTACCACAACATGAACATTTATTGTTCTCAACTGCTTTTAATGTATAATCCATTGTTAAAGCCATAGCCATTTTTCCAAAAACATTAGCTACCATTAAAGAATCTTCTTTATCGATAGTTTTATTTTTAAAACCTTCATCGAATGCTTTAGTATATTCATCTGGAAATCTGCATCCAGATCGAACATTAATTTGAGCAATAATTTTTCCAAAATCTAAATCTCTTTGGTTAATTTTTTCAATATTTGAATCATAATTAAAAAATTCTATTCCAGTTATTGCTCCAGATTTTGTTAGCTCCCACATAATATGTCCTGCACAAATTGCCTGACTTCTATTAAGTGTTTTAAGAATATTTTCATTTCTTTTAAACCCTAGAATATAATCTGGTATATCTATACCAATAATTAAATTTGGTTCATTTCCCATAACTTTCGACATTTTAACTCCTTTAAAGTTTAGGCTGTTTAAACCTCTTTGGCCAACTTGGCAACATAATGGAATTAATAATTTAATTCCACGAAAAGATTAAAATTATATATCACCCTTGATTATATAATTCTTAACTTAATTTCAACTTCTGATTTGAAGTATTAAGTATTAACTTTTTCTTTTCTGAATATATAATATCTATGCTAACTTTTTATTATAATAACTGATATACTATAGAAATAACTTCCCACAATCCACCACCATACCCAAATATCGGAACCGAGATTTATCCTTATTTAATAGATATAATTATAATATACAGTTTTCATGAAGGAAGCTAAAACAATTAAAATATTAGGCATAGGAGAATCCAAGTGCTACAAATTGATAAATTTTTAAATGGTGTAGATCAGAAGCAAGATATCATTTTTGTTACCTCTTATGGTGAGGGAGCGGATATCATTTATATTCCAGAGTCTGGAAGTATAACGAATTTCTTTGATACCCAAAAAATTAATACTCCAGTAAGAGTAGAAAATATTATAGTTACTCCAAGATTAAATCTTAAAGGTAAATCTATAATTAATAATATTGGATTTAATAACTTAAAGAAAGAGTTTGCAACTAAACATAAAAGTTTAGATATTATAAAAACTATTCCAAAACTTAAAACAATGAATAAGATTAGAATATTCGATACTAGTTCTTATATTAATGAAGTTCTAAGTTTTGCTCATACTAAGACTATTACTTCGGTATTTAGTGAATTTTTTAGATCTATTTTTTCTACAAATATTGATTTTGAAAAAACTAGTAAAACTACAACATCTGATTCAAAGAGACCAAAAGTATTATTAATAGATCACGATCCATTATTACCTTCAAATCATTTTACTATAGACTTTAGTTATTATATTAAAATGAATTCTTTTAATATTCAATTCGATGAAGTTGGATTATTACCAGATTCTATAATTTATAAAATTGGTAATGTATATTATCCAGTTGGAACTAAACATATAGAAAAAGTTGGAGAGACAACTAAAGAATATATTAAAATCAATAGAATGATGTTTGATAGAGTTCTAAAGATTATTGAAGAAAAAGATACTTCTTTAAATACAGTTAAAAAAGTTTCCGGTCCTTCAGAAGAGTCAATGAAAATTCTTGGATTCTCTAAAGATAAAACTCTATCACAAATGGAAAATATTGATAAAAGTATTATGAAAATTAGAGATACTTCAACTGGTATGGATTTAACTAAAAATATTAAAAAATATATTGAGGGTGATCCACATCTTGAAGATCTTCAAGGTAAAACATTTGAAGAGAAATTATCCAATTTACATCTTGGTTTAAAACATGCTGAGAAGATTAGAGAAACTCGGGGGGTATCAAATAATATAGATCTTGAAAAAGAAGATACTATTAAGAAAGAAGTAGAAACTACTGAACCTACAAAAGAAGACGCTAAGTTTATTAGTGAATTAACTGAATCAGAAAAGACTTTAGTTCAACAATATAATGGTACTGTATTTTTAGATTCTATGCAAGAAAGATCTAATTTTAATATTAGAGCTACTAATCCAGATAATATCATTAAACTAAAAGAATTTAATGGTTATAGAAAACAAGATACTGAGTTTAGAAATAACTTAGATGATGCTATTAATGATTTAGTTAAATCATTAGAAAAAGATCCAGATTTAAAAATTAAAGTAATTAAAGTAGATTCTGAAATTAAAGATGATAATAAAACTAGATATAAAGAGTTTACTGCTCAAATCCAACATTCTGAATTTGGAAATACATTTAATAAAAAGTATCCTATTAAATTTATTGTACCATATCCAATAGAAGGGAAATATCTTAAAATTGGTGGAAACGATTATGTTATGGTTAACCAATTATTTAATAAGCCAATTCAAAAAGTTAATAATCAATTAGTTAGATTATATACTCATTATAATACTTCATCTATTACTTTAAAGAATTCTAAGTTTAATGGTATTTATGGATTAATGAATATTGAAAAAGAGCTAATTGTATCTTTAAAGAATGCTTCTACTAAACTTGGTTTAACTATTACAACTGAAGACTTTACAAATCAAACTCCTAAGTTTTTTGATTTCATGCCAAAATCATCTAGAGAGAAATTTAAATTTAATAAAATTAGTATTAAGAAAACTAGCTTTGTTTGGAATTTAGATTTTACTAAAGATAGATTTTATGAATCTAAAAATAGTGAAACCCTGGAATATGCATCATTTGATTATGAAACTAAAGAAGTTAGATATTATATTGATGGAGATTTAAGAACTTTTCCAATAGAACATCTAGATGAATTCTTATTAGGAATGTATAATAAACTATCAAAGGTTTTATTAAAAGAAGATATTATTAAAAAATCTAAAAGTTCAGTTCCATATGTTTCTGCAAGAATTGTTGGTAAACAATGTCCAATAGCAGTTATGTTAGTATGTATGGAAGACTTTAGTAAAGCTATGTTAAGAATGGGTTTAAGATGGTCATTTCAAGAGAAGAAGATTATTACTAAAGAAAAAGATCAAGACCAAGTAGGATTAGGTGGAGAACCAATTAATATTCAAACTAAAAATGGTTATGTAACAATTTATCCTAAAACTTTTAAACAGAGAATATTAGCTGCTGGATTAAATAGATTAAAAGTAAAAGAATCTATTTTTGATCCAAATTCTAATAGTTTATACGATGCTGCTTTAGCAAATGATATGGGACAGATTGGATATTTAAAGTTTAAAGAAGCAATTCCAAAAATTATAGATAATACAACTGAAAAAGTTTTAAAAGAATATGGTTATCCAGTTGATATTTTAACTTTATATTCTGATACAATGGTTAATTTATTAACTACAAGAGAAGACTCCCACTTTGAAAATCTAGATCATTATAGAATTAGATTGTCTGAGACTATCTCACATATTGGTTATAAACAGTTACAACAAGCAATGTCAGAATTAAAGAGAAAGAAATCTTTACCAGACCAAAAGTTATTCATTAAAAGAGATTTTATTATGAGTAAACTATTAGAGGCTGGAATATTCCAAAATGCTAAAACTATTAATCCAATAGAAGAAATGATGTTATCTCAAAAGATAGTTAAAACTGGTATTGGAAATGTTAAGAAAGAACAAGTTACTTTACAAAGAAGGGATCTTAATCCTAGTTATTTTGGAGTAATATCTCCTACCGCTACAAATGAGTATGGTGGAATTGGTAGTAATCAAACATTAACTAATGGTACAATGATTACTGATAGATTTGGTTCTATTAAAACTAAAGAGTTTAATAATAATGATAATCCTTTTAAAATGTTATCTCCGGTTGAAAGTTTAACTCCATTCTTTGAGTATGATGATACAACAAGAAGAATTATGGGTAACCAACAAACTGGACAATTTACCCAATTAGAAAATCCAGATGAACCATTAACACAAACTGGATTTGAAAGTTATGTACCGTGGTTAGTATCTGATAGGTTCGCTAAGAAAGCTCAAATTCAAGGTCAAGTTTCTTACAATAAGGATAATAATATTATTACTATTACTGGAACTGGACCAGATGTTGGTAAGGTACAAAAAATATCTTTAAAACATGCTAAGTCAAGAACTAAAAGAGGGGTATATTTATTAAACAAATATACATTATGTGTTAGTGATGGACAGCATGTAAAACCAAATACTATTATAGCAGCAACTGATAGTTTAAAATCTGGAAAGTTAGCTGTAGGTAAAAATGTAGTAATTGCGGAAATGCCTTATAATGGATTAAACTATGAAGATGGTTGGGTAATTACTGGATCAATCCAAAGTAAATATACTAATAAATATCTTCAAAAGTTAACAATCTTAGTTCCAGAAAAAGTTAAGGTTACTAGAATTAATCTAGCTAAAAACCAAATTACTAATCCTGGAGATGTATTATTTGAATTCCAAAAAGAAGACTATTATGTTCAAAATTTAAATTTAGATAATACTCATGAAGAAGATGATGATGTATTATTTGGTTTAGAACAACATAGAGGTACTTCAAAATATTATTCTCCAGGTGGAAAAATTGCAGAGATAGTTGTAAAGTTAAATACTAATAAAACTGATCCAAAGATTAAAGCATTATGGGATAGCTCAATTAAAGATTTAAAAGAGTTACAATCACAATGTGAAATCCAAGCAAATAAAATTATGGACCCAAAAGAAAGAAATCATGCTATGATGGATTGTATGGGTAATACTGATGGTATTTCTTCATTAACTATTGGTGGACATAAAATTTCTGGAGAAGAACCTGGAACTGGTATTATAGAAGTTTATATCGAAAGAGAAAATCCTATTAATAATGGTTCTAAATTCACTTTAGGAAACTCTGGAGGAAAAGGGACGGTTCAATATATAATTCCAACTGGTCTAGAGCCTTATGCTCAGGAAACTGGATTAAAAATAGAATTCCTTCCAACATCTTTATCTATTATCAAAAGAAAGAATCCAAGTATTTACTTTAATATGTATCTAAGCAAATGTTGGTATTTTGCTAATGAAATGGTTAAAGCAATGATTAAAGAGAAACCAGATGATATCCAAAGGGTAAAAACTTTCATATTGGATGGATATAAGATTATTGATAAAACATCTGATCAAAGTATTCTAAAAGAACATGAAGCATTTTTTAATTTAGATAAATCTCAAATTATTAAAGCTATCAACCAATCAAATAGTTTATCAAAACCTTTATTTGTTGGTGTCGTTCCACCATTTATGAATAAGTTAAAAATGAAAGATATAGTATTACTTGCAAAACATATTGGTATACCTCTAAAAGAAAAAGTAGTTATTCCTGAGAATGATGGAACTTCTACATTGAAGAAAGTACCGGTTGGAATATTAAATGTATTCTTACTAGAACACTTTCCTCATACTCAAGGATCGGTGAGAGGTTCTCAATATATTAAATCAAGTATAGTAACTGGACAAGGTTCATCTGGATCGAAAGATAGAAAAGGTGCAACTAAAGCTGGATTATATGACTTATATTCTATTTTAACAAAAACACCATATAATCTGATAAAAGAACTTCACTCATTAAAATCAGATGCTAAAATGGCAAAAGTAGCTTATCAAAGACAAATTTTTAATGGAGATGGTACACCAACTATTTCAAATATTAAAATTACTAAAGATGACACTACAACAAAAAATTACTTAGAAGCCCTACTTCTAGGTGCTGGATTAAGAACTTTCTACTAGTTCTTAATTTGGTTAATCAAATAAATCAAATTACTTGTCAACATAATTTAAGTTCGCAGGGAAAAATATATGTCACACAATCTTAATTCACAAAATTGTGAAAATAAAATTACGTCATTACGTTTACCAGTTTTTTGTATGATGAATAAACCATTCTTCTACATTAAGGTAACTACTGACTCAGAAAAATATAGAGTATCTCTTTCACCAGAATTTATGAAATTATATAATTTAAATTTCCAAATTCTTAGAGATGTCTCTTTAGAGAAATTGTTAACGCAGTTAAAGAAATCATCAAATCTTAGTGGAATTATAAATAAATCATTGAACCCGGAAAAATTTCAATCTCCATCAATATTTATGAAACTTCCAAAGAAAGAAAGTTTTAAAGTTAAAAAACATACTATTATTTTAGAAGAAGAGCATCTTCCAGGAGTAACTTATATTGATAAATATGAGTTTCATTATACTAAAGATAAAAACACTACTTCTAAAACATCTATAATAATTATAGATAGAGTATACAATGATACAAATGAATGTAATCGAAATGCTTCTATAACTTTTATTTCTGATCATTATAATAATTTAATAGATTTCTTGGATGATTACTCACTGTATTTATAAATAGTTACAAAGGATTAATATGTCTACTAATATTTTTGACAGTATAGTTAATACCGAAGTTGCTAATGGTACAGTTAATGCAACTGGAATTGTTGATCCATCTTTAACAAATGATACGGTTCCTCTTGCTCCAGATCCAACAGCTACTGTTGATCCAAATAATATTAGAGATAATAGATCCGCTCCAGATACTGGAAAGTTAATTCATAACTGGTGGGTTGCTTATATGAAATCATTAAAGAAGTTTTTTAATGATACATTCGATGATAGTATAGTAAATTATGAGTTTAACTATGCATCAAAATCGATGTTATTAAAAAGATTATATAATAACATTCAAGCACAAAATCCATCATGTATTATTAATTTGGAAACATTTACTTCAGATTCAAATTTGGATCCAAAAAGAAGAAACTCTGGTTTCTTTAATATGCATCAAACTATTCCTTTAGCTAAAAATCTTAGTAAATATCAGGAATTAAGTGTAGACTTTAAATTTGTTAATTTAAGACAAACTATTATTATAAACTTTAATGATAGTTCTGATGTATTAAACTACTATGATAGATTGACTACGGTATATCCTTTAAATGTGGAATTTATATCTTATGATTATAAAACCTTTATCAATATTCATGCCGAAACTATGGATTGGGATATGAATAAAGATACAGTAGAGGGTATAGTTATAGATGCTGCAACTTTAGGTTCTGATAATTATGCTGGTATGAACTCTTGGGAAGAATTTATGGCTCCCCAAAGATGGGCGGAATATTTATGTACTCCAAATTTTTTAATCGAAGGTATTACTCAATCCGTTGATAAACAAAATGAGAAATATCAATTGCAGATCGCAATGACTACTAGATTAAGAGTTCCTCAAACTTTATTAGTTAGAGCCGCAGACGAAATTGGTATTAAAGCTATTCAAGTTGTTATTGATTTAGGAGAGTCTGATACCTTATTAGAACTAACTGGTGCAAACCATAGTCCAGCAACTTATTCGGATTCTGCATTTAAACCAATCTGTATTGATATGGATAGAAATATTTATTCTTCATATAAAAATGATAAAAGTTTATTCTTAGATCCAAATATTAATATTATTCAAATTAAAACAGATATTCTTGATAATTCTGGAAACCCTTCTGGTTTCTATATGAATGATGGTTATTTAGTATTACCATCATTCTTTGAAGATATTATGAACCAACATGGAGCAGCATTATTTATAGTTCAGGATTCTACAATAGCTAATCCTAGATTATATTGGTCTGAGTTGGGAATATTAACAAAGAAACCAGAATTAGCTACTGTGGATCCAGAATATGATGAATTAACAAACGTAAATAGATATTATACTATCGAAGTATGGGATCAAGATAAAATTAATTCAGTTTATCAACAACAAACTTATTTTAGTGATGGTCAAAATGCTAATGAAATTCCTCAAGGACCAATTGAAGTATTAGTTACTAAAATTCCAAATTTCAACGAATGGTCAGAAGCCTTTGAAGAAGTTGGTCCGTGGTTCTATATTAAATTATTAACATTTACAACTTATGATCCAGATGAAAATGGTTTATAATAATTATAGGAAGGGATCCATATGAAAAATAAACAAATTGTTAATGTGGTAAAGAGTATTTTGGAAGCTACTTCACCTTTTGGAACTGGAGTTCAAGCTCCAGATATTCCAACGAATCCAGCTCCACAAACTCCTCCTCCACCACCAGATTCTGCTCCAATAGAAACTTCTAATGAAATAGAATCTGTGATTAGAGGTCCAGAAGACCAATTATTAAATTCGATTAATAAAATAATTAATTTAAAAAATAAAGTTTTGGACTCTCGTTCGGATGGTGAAATTAATCAATTAATTTCTCAACAAAATACGTAATATAAAATAAATATCTTTTTCGATATTTTATTTGTAGAATAGATATTACTATTAATATTGGTCAAGTTAAGGATCTAAAAGCTAGGGGTAGGTTTTAGATTATTAGAAAAATTACAATATTATATTACATGTATTATAATATGTTTCATTGCCACAATCAATGATAAGATATTAACCAATAAAATTTTTTATAAGCGGGAAGTAATTCCTGAGATAGAGTATTTTTATACTCTATTCTAATTTATTAATAAAAACGATAAAGGAAGATTATGAGTTTTAATCCAAATTATGTTCAATCTACTTTAGCAGAAGCAGCTTCAATTGGAGCAACAACTATTGCTGAAAGATATGCTTTAGAAACTTTAGCAAAAAATGGATCTGTAACAATTGAAGAAACTGAAAATGTTTATGATATTGCTTTAAGATTATTAACTGAAGGTTCTGAAGATATGATTCCAGAAACTTTAGATTTACCAGACGCTCAAGACGCAGCAGTTGATGCTGATGTTGCTGCAGCAGGTGGTGATGAAGATTTAGATATTTCTGATTTAGAAGGTATTGTGTTACCAGATTCTGAAGGTAATCAATATATTATTCAAGGTGGAATCTTAGTACCTTATGGTGACGAAGATGAAGGTGACGATGCTAGTGGTGGGGATTCTGTTGCTGCAGAAGCTGGTGCTAGTGGTGGTGATGCTACTGACGACGATATTGAAGAGGGTACTCAAGTTGCAACAACTGAAGGTACTGAACAAATTACTGAAGGAACAGTAGAAAACGATGCTACACCTCAAGTAATTGAAGAAAACACAATTTTCGCTTCAACAAGTGAATTTGTTAAAAATTTAGTTAACGCTAAAATTAAATAAGGAGGCAACAGATGGCAAAATTAAATAAAATTTTAGAATCTATCGAAAATTTAAAACTTACAACTGAAGTTGCTCTTTTAGAGAATACTGAGGTAACTGATTTAGTTAGAGCACAATCAAAATTAATGATCAATGAAAACATTAGCTTCATTAAAAATGAATTAACAAAAGGTGGAATCTTAGAAGATGTTCAAGTTATGTTAAAAAATGCTTGGACTAAAGTATTATTAGAAGATATTTCTCCAGATATGATTGATAATGGTATGAGAGCTTTAGCTAATACTCCAACTTCTCCTTTAGGTGCAGCATATATTCAAGGTTTAAATCAAGTTCAAGCTGCTAATGATTCTTTAATGAATGATTTACATGCGAAACATGCTGGTGAAATTGCAAATCTACAAAAAATTCTTGCTGGAACTGGTGCAAGAGCTGGTGTAGCTGCGGATAATATGTATGCAGGTGGTGTTTCAAAAGCTCATGAATTAGCTGGTCAAGCTCAAGCTGCAGTTAATGCTATTCCTGGTCAAGCTCAAGCAGCTTATGGTCAAGCTAAAGATGCTATTAATGCTATTCCTGGTCAAGCTCAAGCAGCTTATGGTCAAGCTAAAGATGCTATTAATGCTATTCCTGGTCAAGCTCAAGCAGCTTATGATAGTGCAAAAGCTTCTGCTCAAGAAATTCCTGGTAAAATTGCTCAGGTTGGTAGAGATGCTGGTGCTGCGGTTCAAGGAGCTTATGATGGTTCTAAAGCTGGATTAGGGGCAAAAATTAATGCTGACGGTACTCCATTAACAAATACTCAAATGGCTGGTTTTGGTGCAGGATCTGCAGCTTTAGCGGCTGGTGCTGGTTATGGGGCTCATAAACTTGCTCAAAAAGTAAGAAGATCTAACGCGTTTAGATAATAATATTTTTCCCTCCCTCGAGGGAAATTTATTATTAAGATTATTATTAATAATAGTTTTAATAATAAATTATATAAGGATAAATAATGTCATTATATTATAAGTTTAAAAATCGAGATACTAAAACTCGAGTACAAAAAATAAAAGAAGAGTTAAATTCTAATTTAGATAATCAATCTAAAGATGAAAAATCAAAATTTAAATTACCAAGTGATCCAGGAAAAGACCCATCTAGTCCATTGAGGCAACTCGGTGTAACCGATACATTTGCTGGAGTAAGAGCATCTAATAATTTTACCAAGAAAAAAATAATAGGGGAGTCTATAATGCCAAATGTGTTACCAATTAAACAAATTATTTTAGAATCTGATTTTCTAAGAAATCGACCAATGTTAAGTGCGAGTATGGCTGCTGGTCTTGGTGGTCTAGCTACTTACGATTATATGAAAACAAATCCAAGTTCTGTTGGGAACTATTTAGATTCTAAAATTAATCAAGTTAAAAATATTCAGTTACCAACAATTGGACATACACAAACTTTGGGTGAAAAAATTAGCGATGGTTTATCTAAAATTAAGCATAATATAGATTCACAACGTGCATATAATACTGCACATTTAAAACCAAGAGCAGCCGACTCAATGCCATCTCTTAAGCTAAATTCTTCACCAACTATGGGTGCAACCTCTCAAATGGATAATTTAAGTACAATGGTGGATTAATATGCAAATTCCTATTAAACAAATTATCTTAGAGATAACAGCAAGTGAAAATTACGAAGCTTTGGTACCAAAAAAATCAATTCCAAGAAATAATCCAATTATTCCCTCAGAGAATGCTTCTAAAATAGAGGCATCTTCTAAGGCGACTGGAATTGGGAAACCAACTACAAATATTGCATCTAAAGCTATAGAAATTAAAACTAAAGAGATGGCTAAAGCTGCAGCAAAAATTCAACAATAATTGGAGAAATTATGGGAAGAATGAATTCATTAAATCTCCAAAAAGTTGATTATATTGATGGAAACGCTTTAGACGAAAAAAGGCGAAGAGCTTTTTCAAACTCAACAAATACAATGGGTGGACCATTAGTTCAATTTGGTGGAATATTAAATAAGTATGAACAAGAATTATACTCTCGTCAACCAGATTCAGCTTTACGTTTAAATATACAAAAGTATACAACTGAATCTAATTTATATATTGTTCAAGTTGATGACACTTATAAATTTAGACCTGATTTACTTTCTAGAATTTTTTATGGTTCTCAAGAATATTTTCATTTGATATTAATTTTAAATGGGATGAAATCATTTTTAGAGTTTATACCAGATAGAACGAATAATCTAATATTCGTTTTTAAACCAGAAATAATTGCTAAATTTTAATACCAGCCAAGAGCTGGTATTTTTTCAGCGTAAAATAAAATAAAAGGATTCAAAATGGCTTTCAAAAGACCATTCAATAAATTACCAAGTTCTGACAATATAGAAACTGGTTTCATTATTAGTTTTGCTAAATTTCCAGAAATTGAAGAAGAATTTTATCTTAACTTAAAAAAAGTAATTTCTAAAATTTCAGCTTCTAAAAAAACTAAAGCAGTATCTAGTTTAATAGATAGAAAAGTTTTAACTTTAGGTTATGGTTTAACTAATCTTATGGATTCTACTATACCAACTTATGGTATGAATCATTGGGATAATAATACTTTAAGAAATATAGTATTAGATGTTGCAAAAATTATTCCTGCGAATTATCAGGATGATTTCATTTCTAATTTAAATATAATTTCTCAACAAGTAGAGATTATTAAAACAAATGAATCAATGTTAACTTCAACAAGTACTGAACAAATAAATATGGCTAAAGAATCGATTGTTTCTAAGTATAAAGATTTATTAATGAATATTGATTGGTTTTTAGCAATTGATTTATATTATTACCAATATTTAAGATTCCTTGCAAAAAGAACTTTACTACAAAATAAGGGTAAAGTATTTATGCATATAAATGAGATATTACATAGTACTATTAAGAAAATTATTTTAGGATATTCAACTAAAAATGATTTAACTTTTAAAGAAGTTAAAACTATTCAAATTCTGATAGATTATTTAATGGTTACTCAATATACAAATAATCCACCACAAGAAACGTTAAATACTATTCTTAAAGCTACAATTGCAATGACTCCAGAAAAACAAGTTCAAGAGCTAGATGAATTAATTGGTAAGATCAAAGAATTGAAACCAACAAAATATCATAGATTAGAAGATATTACTTATATCTTAGCTGAAGCTAAAATTATTAATATTACACCAAATGCGTTCAATAAATTATTATCTGATAACTTTGGTCAAAAGTTTTTTAATTTTAATCATACTTTAGATGGAGTAATTGCTTACTTTATATCATTACTATATACATCTGAATTATTCCATATTAGACAAGTTCCATCAAGAGATGAAATTGAAAGATTAGAAGAATTGATTTTAAATGCTAAAGGTAATACTATTATTAAACCATTTTAATTGGAGAAACGATGTTAATACCTATTAAACAATTATTACTTGATTCATATGACACTAGACCAAAAGAATTAATTTCTTTGACTGAGACGATGTTAAATACTGAAGATAAACTTGGATTAGGAATGAGAATTTTTAATCCTGGACAATTACCTTCTCAAAATATTTACGATATTGCAAAAAGAAAACATGATATGATCCATAGAAATGGAATTATGGGAATGTCTTCAATGCAATCTTCTCATGCCTCTGGTTTAAAACTTACTCCTATGGAATTAGCTCAAACACAAAATGATTTAAAGTTTTATAATTCATTAAATCCAAACCAAACGAAGGATCAAAAATGAGTTTATTAAATAATCCTTTAGCGGCTTTTGGTTTTGGTGGAACACAAACTACTCAAACTTGGTCAACAATAATTCAACATATAAAAAATAAGTGTGGGGTTATTGGAACCTTTGAATTCAGTGATGAAGCAATAGTTGCAGAATTAAAAACACAAGTAATTCCTTTCTTTAGTATTTATGATGGATATCCAGAATATCAAGTATTATCTACTAATGATATAGTTTCAACTTTTCCAACTAGAATATATGCTTGTAAAACTCCTACACAAATTATATCAATATCTGACGTAATTTTACCTGAGTATATGTATATGACTAATTTAGGTGAGGATGCTTTAAAAGGATATGGTGGTACATCATTAGAGGATTTCTTAATTGCTAGAAATTGGAGTGATGCTCAAAAAATGGTTATACCTGGAAAGAGTTGGAGATTTATTCCACCAGCTAGATTAGAAATAATTGAGTCTGCAGGAATTACTCAAGTATTTGATATAGTGATTAGATATAATACTGTTCATCCAGATCCAAGTAGTATTAATCCAACAATGTTTGAAGATTTTAAAGAAATGTGTGCTGGGTACATGATGGTTACTATTGGAACAATTAGAGAAAAGACTAATGGTTTATCTACTCCAACTGGTACATTTGAATCTAATGGTACAACTATTAAACAAGATGGTATGCAAATATTAGCTGAGTTAAAACAGAAGTTAATTAGTACACCACCTGAACAAATGTTATATCTTTGGTAGGAAAATAATATGACTATTACAAAAGATCAAATTGTAACTTATATAAATGAATGTACTACTGTTGTATCCGGATCAGTCGCTCCATCATTTATTGGTTCTAAACCTTTTCCTATTCAGATTGATAAATCTCCTTTACCAAAGGAACCACAAGAACCCAAATATTTTAACAAAATTAAAAAAGTTAAGCAATAAGAATTTCCCTCCCCATTATGGGGAGGGAATCTTCGCAGTTAAGCTTCACTAAAAAGTTTTGTTAATGCAGATGCATCATTCATACCCATATTATGAGCAATAATATCGTTCTCTCTATTTAAAGTTTCAGTATTGTTATATTTTGATTTTGATCTATCTTTAAATGCATAAACATTTGCTCTCCATCTTCTATCGTAGGCATCTCTTTCGATTACTACTTTAGTATCATTTTTAAACATTTTCTCAACTTCAGCATAACATTTTTTAATACCTTCCGGAGTATTAGAATATTGTTCTAATACTGGTAAACCACCAGCTCTAATTTTAGCATAATTTAAAGTTGTTAAAATACCTCTGTCATAAGCCTCTTGTAATGCAGGAGTATCTAACTTCATGTTAAATATTCCACCAACAACTTTAACTTCTGGATCAAGTAATCTAATTTTTACTTTAACTGGAGAGATATCTAATTTATTTGCTCTATCGAATTTCTCCAATATTTTAACCTTACCAGTGTAAGGACCAGTTTCTTTTTGTGCACGAAGAATCATATTTTTAGTAATCTCTAAATTTGTTTCTCTGTTATCTATATTTCCAATTACACCAACATACATAATATCTGTTCTAAAAGTTCTCATTTTCTTTCCTTCTCAATTTTAATTTTTTACTATTGCAGCAATTATTAATTCTGCTAGCTTGATTTTGATTTCAGATAATTTATCCATTTCAATCTCACCATTTGGTATTTTAATTTTCATATCATTATTTACCAAAGCATTCAATACTGTATTTAAATTATTATTTGTAATAACTAATACATTTTTTCTGATAAAGTTAAATTTATTTTGTAATTCAGGTTTATCAATTACCCCATCGACTGTCCAGTTACAAATAACCGGAGGGGTACTTGCAGTACCATTTAACATACCAGAATAAAGTTTTAATTCTGGAATATAAGCAAATATTTTAAAGTTAAAGAATGGAACCCTAAATTTTTTTAAGAAATCCTCTCTCAATTGTACATCACTAATAGCTTCAATAACTATACTTCGATTTCCTTCACCAAATGGTATACTTGGCATACTTGGCATACTTGGCATACTTGGCATACTTGGCATACTTGGCATACTTGCCTCAACTTGAACTACTGGTTTTTCTGTCATAACTTTATCCATCTCTTTTTCTTTAATTTGTTCTATTGCTTTTGGAGCAGGTGTATTTACCTTTTCAACTTCATCCTCAAGTGGGTTAATTATTTTCAACTGTGGTTTACTTAAACCTGGAGAATTTTCTATCTTATCTATAGTAGATTTTGATATTCTCTCTGCAGCTTCTCTAAAGTTTGGAAACTGCCAATCACTAAATTCCCTTACGTTATAAATTACACTAAATAACTCATTTGGTACTACCGAACAATCTTTACTACAATTTACTCTATGTGTACCACTATTTAAGAAGATTTTAAAATCTTCCTCATTAATAGGTTTACCACAGCTACATTTAGCCATCGTTAATGCTTCAGAATTTGCATTAGTAAATTTAAAGTTACTAAAGTTTTTTACAACTATATTATCTAAAGATATTTTAAATTTTCTAAATATTAAAAGTATCTCAACTAAATCTATTTTATTATATGCTGGGATATTTTTATTACATCCACTACATAAATGAACATGACTTCTAGTTTTAGAAATTACAGAAGGAACTTTTAATTCACTTTGAGATTTACAATTTGTACATTCAAACATGATTGAAAAATCTGAATTACTAAAAACATTATTTAATGTATAACCATTAGAATTAGCTTTTAATAAATCTTCTTTAAATCTTTCATATGTAATTTGGATATCTTTAAACTTATATCCAATAACCTTTGAATGATTTAAAACAGTTCCTGGAGTTGCTTCAGCAATTAAATGATTAATAGATGATGCAACTGGAAATAATTGTTTAACTTCAGAGAAACCATATTGTAATCCAGCAAACTTTTCTTCTAGTTTAACAGTATTAAATTCAATATAATACTTATCTTTTGCAAACCCAGCTAATTCTGGAAAATCAGGATTCCAATGAATAACTATATTTTTAGAAATCCTTACCGGTTTTCTTAAATCTTCTGGTGTTTCAATTAACTTACTAATTAACTTAGTAAGATTTTGTGTATTTATTTCACAATCGAATTTAATTTGTTTTTGTGTATCTTTTGGAGTAACTTTTTGTCCATAATCTAATACTTGTTTGATTGTTACTGACTCTGGCTTTTGTATTGGAGCAGGAGTAGAAACTGGTGTAGGTTTAGGAGCTTCTACTTTTTGTACCGGAGCTTCTACTTTAGTTACCACTGGAGTACTTAAGCTACCACCAACTTCTACCAACATTTTATTTATTATAATATACATAAAATCAATATGTTGACTAATTCCAAAATCTGACGGAATAGAATTTGCTTTTACAAATCCAATTTTTGAACAAATATCAATAAGAATTTTTGATAACCTCAATAAAATTGTATCTGGTAATATGTAATTCTTAAAATTCTTATCTACATGCATAATATACAATGCTTCAAATAGTTTAATTTTATTATCAATGATTGTAGTCAATAATTGATTTGCACCAAGTTTTCTAGTTTCCATAATTGTTTTAACCTGGAAAGTTTTAAGTAATTCGTTTGCAAGTTGTAACTTAATATTATTTGGAAACATTGATAAGAATACATCTAATTGAACATCAAAGTTAAAAATTTCTAACTTAGTATTATAATTTTTTGATTGCAGTTGTTTAGTAATCTCATTAAATACTTGAAGATTAACTTCATTTACTTTTGAATTTCCAAAATTAAATTCTTGATGTGAAGCAACTATCGGAGTTTTTTTAGTTTGTTTTATATTAAACTTTTTACTTAATTTCTTTATTTGTTCTCTATCCATTTTTCCCTCCCATTATAAGGCATGAGCAATTTTAAAATAACTCATAAAATTCGTTAACTCAATCTCTTCTTGAGTACCATTATTATTTAGATCATGATATTTTACCCAAGCAATATTACCTTGATAATAAACATCATAAGGTATTACTTTTACTAAAGTTCTATTTTCAATATAAACTTTATTTAATTCTACTTCTGGTCTAAATACACTTTTTAAACTCTTCCCAGCATCTTTTGCAATTCCAATAACTTCATTAGATTTGCTCTTAATTACTGTTAAAATCTTTCTTAAACTTTCCATTCCATCTCCAAAAATATATTTTATATTACTATAGGCTTCTAACCCAAATATCTGCAGTTAAATAATTCTGAATACTTTTATAAGTAACTGCACCAGAATCATCTCCATCTCCAATATCAAAGACTTCATCAAATACATATGAAAAGAACTTTTTATCACAAGCCATATATTTATCCAAAGCTTCTCTAATTACGTCTCTATCAATTCCAGCAACGCTTATTAAAGTTACTTTAAATATCAATGAACCACCTGCTTTCATTTGAATCATTAAATCTGCATAATTTGAGCAAACTTCAAATTTATTAGTTGTTCTATCTAAACGATAAATAAAAGCATTTAGTTTAAACATATGTTCAAAGTTTGGAACATCTCTTATGAAGAAGCTTAAAACTTCTTTTTCAAAAACTCTAAACTTTTGAGATTGGTTAAGCTTTTTAAACTCTTTTTGAAATACCGGATTAATATTAAGTTCTTTATAAAGTTTACTTAGTTGATCTATCTGATTCATTAGAATCCTTTGCAGCAACTGGTAATATTTTTACTGGTTTTTTATAACCTTGAACATATTGTATATCATCTTTAGTAATCCACATAGTTGTTTTACAAGGAAATACTTGCATAGAGATATAACCTTTTTCACCAAAAGCTAAATCTAAACATTTACTCAAGATTTGATCCGGATGGTAATCTACAGATAATGTACACTTATAATTATTCTCTAATTTTTGAGTAATATCTTTAGTTAATTGCTCTTCAAAGATTTTAATTCTTTCAGAATCAAAAGGTTTAACCGCAGCCATTCTTAACATGTTTAACATTGCATGTTGTGATGGTTCACCATTATCTAATTCAAAACTTAATGGATCTTTTAAAAATCCAGACCAATATCCTACTGCAGCTTAACTAAATCTTTATCTACGTTCTTTTCCATTTCCGATCCTTATATTTTTTTAATGTTTTGTTTAATTTCTTTTTCTAGCTCTTCAAAGAAGTGCACCTTATCTTTTTGATAATCCCAAAAAGATACTTCATTATAATCTCCTCTTACGAATCTTAGAACGAATTTATTTATAAAATTTCGTTCTTGGAAACTTTTTGGTCCAGACACCATTTCATAAGTTAAATTATATTTATCAATTGTATCTGGAAGAAATTTAAAAGCTTCCTCCAAAGTTCTATTTGGATCTTCAAATGAAAGATAACCTTCATTTACTGAGATCATATTATTATTTTTAAATAAATGACCTTCGCATGAATGTAATGTTTTATAACCATTATGATTTAACATAATTACTATATCCGCAATATTATCATCCACTTCAATTAATTCTACAGTAACTGATGGATCAGTATTGTAACACTTTTTACAAACCTGCATTTCACCATATATATTTTCAATCCATTTTCCTGGTTGACCTTTTGTCCCACAACATAAACATACGTTCATTTCCAATCCCTTGTTTTAATTTTTTACTTTTTATAGCTCACCATCATGAACTTTTAATTTACCTTCAGTATCAAAATAGAATACTATTTTTTCTTGATACTCTAATTCCGAAATTGTATCAATCATTCCAGAAATGATTTCTTTAAAGATAATTCTTTGAAGCTCTCTTGCTCCTAATGAGTTATCCATAAAATGAATTATATCAGATTTAACCTTAAAGTAGTTCTCATCTTCTATAATTGTAATTTCCATTCTTGTAGAATCAGATATTTCTTTGATTTCTTTTTCAATTTTTAAATCGAATATTTTTTCCATTGTTTCATTCGATAATGGATTATATTTAATCACATCATTGAATCTAGCTAGGAATTCTTTTCTAAAAGTTCCACCTAATATTTCAATCATCTTAGATCTAGCATTATCCCCAAGATGTTCAATTTCTGAATAATGAGCATTAGTAGTACAAAGAATAAAACACTCTTTAAAACTTACTATATTACCCTTATGATCAGTCAATCTTCCTTCATCTAATACTTGAAGAAGTAAATCGAATATTTTATAATGAGCTTTTTCGATCTCATCGAACAATATTATACTTCTTGGATTAGCGGCAATTTTATCTAAAATTCCAGCACCTTGATCGTAGCCAGCATAACCTGGAGCAACACCAATAATTTTAGTTGCATCAATTTCAGTTTGATATTCAGACATATCTAAAGTAATCAAACTTCCAAAAGTTGAGTCAGCCAATAATTTTGCTGTTTCAGTTTTACCCACACCAGTAGGACCACAGAATAAGAAACTACCAACTGGTTTTTCATTACGAACACCAATATACCATTTCTTTAAAATAGACCATAATGGTTTAATAACCTGATCCTGACCTAAGACTCTTTCTCTAAAAATTCTATCAAAGTTTTTAATAGTTTTCTCAATTTGAATTTTATCTTTTGCAATATTTGAAACATTAATTTCAAACTTAGCAGTATTTAGATACTCAAAGAATGATTCTGGACCAACTTCATATTTAGCACAAATATATTCTTTAATATCAGTTTCTAACTTTTCAATTTCTATACCAAAAGCTTCTTCATTGAATAATTGGTTATATGCTTTGTATTTAGCTAAATCAGATTTCATATTATATAATTCTTCTGGATTAGTATTTCTTTTATTTAACCAATCTTTATATTCTCTAACCAACATTTTCCAAACTGTTGGGTTAAGTATATCTTTATCTTTTTGAGAGTTTATGTTTTTAATTACTCCC
>JACCDQ010682433.1_pt1 | contig 34271 bp, 31 predicted proteins | sample 7446031 | NCBI WGS metagenome assembly JACCDQ01 (sample SAMN15323442, study PRJNA562643) | freshwater metagenome | isolation source: river surface water | place: USA:Blue River Watershed | collected 2017-08-17 | reverse complement strand
GGCATCGGCGGGCAACTGGCCGGTGGCCGGGTCTTTGCCCGAGATGCCCGATGAGCAGATCAGCGGGCCAACACGTGCGCCCAGCGGGATCGGGGCGTTGTGCCCGGCACCGGGCACGTTGAGCGAGCGGGGGGAGGCGGTCATGGTGTTCCTGTGGTGGGGTGTGCGGCTCAGTGGTCGGCCACATCGCTCTCGAAGAAGCTCATGGGCATGCGGGCCAGAAACTCGGAAAAGCCCGACGAGCCGGAGGGCACATGCAGCAGCATGGCCTGCGCCGCCAGCAATTCGTCGCCGTCCTGGATGGCGCGGGCGATTTGCAGGTGCTCTTTGAGTGACTTGCTGATTTGCGTCTTGGTCTGGAAGTCGCGAATCCGGTAGCGCTGGATCTGACGACGAGCGTTGCGGATCAGCTCGGCCAGATAGGGGTTGCGGCTGCCCGCGTAAATGGTTTCGTGGAAATACGTGTTGGCCATCGAATACTCGGCCGAGCCGCCTTGCACGGCGCTGTCCTGGCAACGCTCGATGGCCTTGTCGAGTTCTTTGCGCAGCACGTCGTCCACCCGGCGGGCGGCCAGCTTGGCGCACAGGGCTTCGAGTTCGCCCACCGATTCCATGATGGCGCGCACCTGGCTGATCGACAGACGGGCCACCGTCACGCCCTGGCGCGGTGCGATGCGCACCAGATCGCGGGCGGCCAGTTGTTGCAGCGCTTCCCGCACGGGGGTGCGCGAGACATTGAAACGCGTGGCCAATGCCCGTTCGTCCAGCGGCGCACCGGGAGGCAGCGTGCCGCTCTCGATTTCTTCTTGCAGGATGTTGCGGATTTCGTTGGCCCGCCCGCCCCGGGGGCGGTTGTCATCGCCACCCAGGGGGGTGTCGATGGGGGTGTCGTCGCCGGATGGCTGGATGTTGTTCGTGTTCATGGTTGAAATTATGCAACAGATTGTTTGTGGTATGCAATAAATAATTGCATGGTGTGTGTTTTGAGGGTGATTTTAAGGCGCTTTAAGAGGGGCTGAGGTCGAGAAATCGCTGTTTCTATGGGCATGTGGCTTGCTTTGGCGATTGTTTGGTGTTGTTTGAGAAGGTGCTCTGGTGTTTTGAAAAGGACGTCATGGGCACTGGTGTAAACCCTTGGAATCCTCAAAATGCGTATCTGGTGTATTGAAAATAGCTTTTTTGCATGCCAGAATCGCCATCAGTCGAAACCAAAGCCGTTCACAAGCCGCCGGTTTCCCCCAGATTCGCCACAAGGTTTTTTGCTCATGACCTCTTCGCTTCCTTTGTCTGCCGCCGCCGTCCCGGGTTTGCAGGACGTGCAACACATCATCCGGCCGCGCTCCATCGTGATCGTGGGCGCTTCGGCCGATCCGCGTTCGTTTGGCGGTTTTGTGCAGGGCAACCTGGAGCGCTTTGGCTACAGCGGCGCTTTGCATCTGGTTAGCCGCAGCAGCGACGAGATCAACGGCCGCCCCTGTGTCAAAACCGTGGGTGACTTGCCTGAAGGCATTGATCTGGCCGTGTTGGCCATTCCCGAAGCCGGTGTGCTCGATGCCGTCAAGGCGCTGGCCGCCAAAGCTTGCAAAGCGGCGGTGTTGTTTGCTTCGGGCTATGCCGAAGCGGGCGAAGAAGGTCAGCACAAACAAGCCGAACTGGCCCGCGTGGCGCAAGCGGCGGGCATTTTGCTGGTCGGCCCCAATTGCATGGGCTTCACCAACCTGGCCGCCGGTATCCCGGTGACGTTTGAGCCGCTCGCCCCCCGCACACCCGAGACGCGGCCGGGCGTTGGGGTGGTGGCCCAGAGTGGTTTCATGGCGGCCAACTTGCGCGATGCGTATCTGGGTCGGGGTGTGCCGGTGACCACCGTGTTCTCCACCGGCAACGAAGTGTCGGTGTGTGTGGAAGACGTGCTGGCGGCCCTGATCGCAGACGAGCAAACCCGTGTGATCACCGTTTATGTGGAGCAAATTCGCCGTCCACAACTGTTTTTGCAGCTGGCGGCACAAGCCCGCGCTGCAGGCAAGCCGCTGGTGCTGTTGATGCCCGGGCGCAGTGCCCGCGCCCGCGAGGCCGCGCAGTCGCACACCGGCGCACTGGCTGGTGACCATGCCACCGCCACCGCGCTCTTGCAGCGCGAGGCCGTGGTGGTGGTCAGCTCGCTCGACGAATTGCTTGACACCACCGCCGTGCTGCTGCGCTATCCGCAGCCGCCCGCAGGGGGCACCGCGTTCATGACCGGTTCGGGTGCGATGAAAAACATCGCGCTGGATTTTGCCGATGAGTTGGGCCTGGACCTGCCCGAGCTGACCCCCGCCACGGTGGGCCAGCTCACGGCCATGCTGCCCGCTTATGCCGTGGCCGAAAACCCGCTGGACTACACCACCATTGGCATCCGCCAGCCTGGTCTGATTGGTGAGCTGGTGCTGACCATGCTGGCCGACGAGCGCATCGGCAGCATCGTGCTCGCCATCCCGGTGGGCCCCACCATGGCCCAGCGCGACAAGGCCGAGCACATCATCCCGACCATCGGCCGGGCCACCAAACCTGCGGTGCTGGTGCTGACCGGCGACAGCAGCCCGGTGGAGCCGTTTTTCATGGACGCCATTCAGGCCAGCGGCGTGCCGATGTTCCGCTCGGCTGACCGCGCTTTGCGGGCCTTGCGCCGTGTTGCGCAATACGGCGAAGCCTTGCAGCGTGCGGCACGCGCACAAACGGCCGCCATCGCTGCCATCCCTTTGCCCGGTGCGGTGCCGCCCAATGGCATCTTTGCCGAATACCAGGGCAAAGCCTGGCTGGCGCAGGCGGGATTGGCCGTGCCACAAGGTGCGTTGGCCACCACCGCCGACGAAGCGGTGAGCGTGGCGAAGCGGATCGGTTTTCCGGTGGTGCTCAAGGCGCAAGCGAGCGAGCTGCCGCACAAGAGCGATGTGGGCGGTGTGCTGGTGGGGCTGGCCGATGAAGCCGCGCTGCGCGCCGGCTGGGACAAGCTGTTGGCCAGCGTGAAACACCACCGCCCTGAGCTGGTCCTTGACGGTGCGCTGGTCGAAGCCATGGGCCCGCGTGGGCTGGAGCTGGTGGTGGGCGCCAAACGCGACGCCGACTGGGGCCCCGTGGTGCTGGTGGGTCTGGGTGGCATCTGGATCGAGGCACTCAAGGATGTGCGCCTGATCCCGGCCGACATGGCCGAAGAAGACATCGTGGTGGAACTGGGTCGCCTCAAAGCCGCTGTGGTGCTGCAAGGCATTCGCGGCGCAGCGGCGGTGGATGTGCGCTCGATTGCCCGCGTGGTGGCGCAAGTGGGCGCGCAAATGCGTGCCAACCCCCAAATCACCGAAATCGACATCAACCCGCTGGTGGCTTACCCGGTGGGCGCTGCCGTGCCGGTGCTGGCGCTGGATGCGCTGGTGGTGGCCCAGGTCAAGTGAGGTCCGACATGCAACTGCAATTCACCCCTGAACAAGAGGCCTTCCGCCTCGAAGTGCGCGCCTTCGTCAAGACCCATTTGCCCGCCGACATCCGCCGCAAGGTCGAGCTGGGCCTGCGCCTGGAGCACGCCGACTACGTGACCTGGTTTCGCATCTTGCAAGGGCGTGGCTGGCTCACACCCGGCTGGCCCGTGGCGCATGGCGGACCCGGCTGGGACCCTGTGCAGCGCTACATCTTTGACGAAGAAACCCTGCTGGGCGGCGCGCCGCGCATCATCGCCAGCGGCATCCAGATGCTGGCCCCGGTGTTGCTGGCCTTTGGCACCGAAGCGCAAAAGCAGCAATACCTGCCCGACATTTTGAACAGCAACACCTGGTGGGCGCAGGGCTTTTCCGAGCCGGGCGCAGGCTCTGACCTGGCCGCCGTGCGCACCACCGCCGTGCTGGAGCCCGATGGCCGCCACTTTGTGGTCAATGGCCACAAGGTCTGGACCTCTTATGCGCACTGGTGCTCGATGATGTTTGCGCTGGTCAAAACCGATCCCAATGCCGCCAAGCCGCAAGAAGGCATTTCTTTCTTGCTGATTGACATGAAAACGCCCGGTCTCACGGTGCGGCCGATCCGCATGCTCGAAGGTGGCAACGACCTCAACGAATGCTATCTGGACAACGTGCGCGTGCCGGTGGAAAACCTGGTGGGTGAGCTGCACAAGGGCTGGTCGTACGGCAAATACCTGCTCGGTCACGAGCGCACCGGCATCGCGGGCATCGGCTCGTGCAAACAACAACTGGCACGCGCCCGTGCGCTGGCCGACCAGCAAGGCCTGGGCGACGACGCGCTGCTGCAAAACAAGCTGATGCAGTTTGAAGTGGAGCTGATGGCGCTGGAGTTCACCGCTTTGCGCCTGCTTTGCGCACACCAGCAAAGCAAGACCCCGGGCGTGGAGGCCTCCATGCTCAAGGTGCGGGGCACCGAGTTGCGTCAGGCCATTTACGAAACCCTGGTCGACATCGCCGGACCGGATGCGGTGCCGTTCTCGGCCGAAGCGCAGTTTCTGGAACATCTGGACGCCGCTGCGCAGGACGAAAGTCTGGTGTCGCTGGCGGCCAACTGCCTGGACTCACGCAAGGTCACGATCTATGGCGGCACCAACGAAGTGCAGCGCAACCTGATCGCCAAAGCCACGCTCGACGCTTATTGAAAGACGGACATGGATTTTTCATTCAACGACGACCACCTGGCCCTGCGCGAAGCGGTGCAACGTTTTTGCGCGGGTGAATACCCCGCCGAGCAGCGCGGCAACCTGCAAACGCCTGCACAGGCGCAGCACATCCGTGCCGCCATGGCCGAACTTGGTTTGCCGGGCCTGCCCTTTGCTGCCGATGTGGGCGGCAGCGAGCAAGGCGCGGTTGAAGTCATGCTGGTGGCGCAAGAGCTGGGCCGCGCTCTGGGTGATGGCGGCTTTGTGGCCAGCACCGTGATGGCCGGGCAAGTGCTCACCCAGTTGGGCAGCGCTGCACAACAGCAGCATTGGCTGCCCGGATTGGCCAGTGGCCAGCAGCAGATGGCGCTGGCGGTGTACGAAGCCGGTGCCCGCTATGACTGGCAACGCACCGAAACCCGCGCCGTGCCTTCGGGCGCGGGCTGGGTGCTCGATGGCCGCAAGACACTCGTGCTGCAAGGCGACAGCGCCGATGTGCTGCTGGTGGTGGCACGCACCGCCGGTGGCGTGGCCGATCGCGCTGGCCTGTCGGTCTTTGCGGTGGATGCCAGCGCCCCGGGCGTGACGGTGCAGGGCTTTGACACCCTGGACAACCGCCGCGCCGCCCATGTGACTTTCAACGCTGTTGCCCTGGGCGCAGACCGGCTGCTGGGTCAGGCGGGCGAAGCAGCGCAGGCCATTGAAGCCGCGCTCGATGCGGCCACCGCCGCGCTGTGCGCCGAGGCGGTGGGCGCGGTCGACGCGCTGCTCTCGCACACGGCCGAGCACCTGCGCACCCGCAAACAGTTTGGTGCGCCACTGGCGAAATTTCAGGTCTTGCAGCACCGCGTGGCCGACATGGCGATTGCGCTGGAACAGCTCAAGTCCATGGCCTGCGCTGCCGCCATGGCCGTGCAGGCCGGTGAACCGGTGCAGCGCCGCCGTCTGGTGTCGGCCGCCAAAGTGCTGGCCAGCCAGAAAGGTCGCGAGATCGGCCTGGCGGCCATCCAGCTGCACGGCGCCATGGGCATGACCGACGAATGCCGCGTGGGCCACTACGCCAAACGCCTGATGGTGATTGGCCAGACGCTGGGCGACGCCGCCTGGCATTTGCAACGCCTGGCCGCTGCCCGCTGATTCCTCTCTTTTTTCGCGCGTTAACTTTTTCAACCCAGGAGACAAGCATGATGAACCGCAAGACTTTCAGCACTGTTTTGGCCACGCTGCTGCTCAGCATCGGGCTGAGCGCCATGGCGCAGGACAAGCCACCGATCAAATTGCTGGTGGGCTTTCCGCCTGGTGGTGCATCGGACAGCCTGGCCCGTTTGATGGCCGACAAGCTGCGTGACCAGCTCAAGCAAAACGTGATTGTGGAAAACCGCCCCGGCGTGGGCGGACGCATCGCGGCGCAAGCCGTCAAGGCCGCGGCACCCACATCGCAGACCTACATGATCGCGCCCAACGCCACCTTCGTGTTCCAGCACCTGACCTACCCGGTTTCGGTGCTGGGCTACGACATGAACACCGACTTCACCTCGGTGGCCCGTTTGTCGTCTTACCCGATGGCCATGGTGGTCAGCAGCAGCATCGGCGTGAAAACCGCCAAAGAGTATGTGAACTGGCTCAAGGCCAATCCTGGCAAAAACACCTTTGGCACCGCTGGCCAGGGGGGCGACACGCACTTCAATGGCCTGCAGTTCGGCAAGCTGGCCGGCACGCCCATGCAGGTGGTGCCTTACCGTGGCAATGGTCCGCTGGTCATCGATTTGCTCGGGGGCCAGATCCTGACCGGCAACATGCTGGCCGGTGATGCTTTGCAACACGTCAAGAGCGGCAAACTCAATTACATCGGCGTTTATGCGCCACAGCGCTCGCCCTTGTTGCCCGATGTGCCCACCATGACAGAGCAAGGCTTCAATACCGGGGGCGATGACGGCTGGATGGCGGTGTGGGGACCGGCCAAGCTGCCTGCCGCTGAGCTGGAGCGCATGCAAACGGCCATCAAAAATGTGCTGGCCATGCCCGATGTCAAAGAAATTTTGTTGACCAAGTTCCTGCAAGTGGCCGATTACCGTCCGGGTGCTGAAGTGGACAAGGCCCTGCAAGCCGAGCTGGCCCACTGGGGTCCGATCATCAAAGCCTCTGGCTTCACCCCTGCGCCCTGAGCGCGGCGCAAGGAGACGAAGCGCATGCAAGACTTTGACTACATCGTGGTGGGTGCTGGCACGGCAGGTTGCGTGCTGGCCAACCGCCTGAGCGCCGACGGCAGCAAGTCGGTGCTGTTGCTCGAAGCGGGGGGCGAAGACGCCCACCCGCTGGTGCGCATGCCGGTGGGTTTTCTCAAGGCCTTGCAGCGCCCGTCCCTGACCTGGACTTATGAAGGCGAGCCCGAGCCGTTTCTGAACGGCCGTCGCCTGCCGATTCCCCGTGGCCGTCTGCTGGGCGGCTCGTCGTCCATCAACGGCATGTTCCACATCCGGGGCCACCGCCGTGACTTTGACGAGTGGCGCGATCTGGGTTGCACCGGCTGGGGCTATGACGATGTGCTGCCCTATTTCTTGCGCTCGGAAAGCAACTGGCGCGGTGCCGGGCGTTTTCACAGCGATCAGGGGCCTTTGCAGATCAACCCGATCCGTAACCGCCACTTGTTGCCCGACCCGCTGCGCGAAGCGGCGGTCAGGGCGGGTCATGCGGCCAACGACGATTACGACGGTGAGCACAACGAAGGCATTGCCGCCGGGGATGTGGCCATCGACGCGCGGGGTCGCCGCAGCAGCTCGGCGCGTGCCTACCTGCACCCGGTGCGTGATCGCGCCAATCTGCACATCGTGACGCACGCCCGGGCCACCCGCGTGTTGATCGAGAACGGCCAGGCGGTGGGTGTCGAATACAGCCGCAAAGGCCAGCTGCACCAGGCCCGCGCCCGTGCCGAGGTGGTGCTCAGCGGAGGCGCTTACAACTCGCCGCAGTTGCTCATGCTCTCGGGCATTGGCCCGGCCGCGCACCTGCGTGACATGGGGCTGCCGGTGGTGGTCGACCTGCCCGGTGTGGGTGGCAACCTGTCAGAGCACCCGCGCATGATGCTGATGTACCGCGCCAAAAAGCCGGTGACTTTCATCAACCAGTTGCGTTTTGACAAGGCCACGCTGGCTTTCTGGCAATGGGCTTTGCTGGGCAAGGGGCCGTTTGCCACCCAGATTTGCAGTGGCACCGTGTTGCTCAAAACCCGCCCTGAGCTGGACCGGCCCGACATTCAATTGCTGTGCAACCCGGTGCGTTTTGATGCCGGCCTGTGGTTCCCGGGCATCGTCAAACCCAAAGAGCACAGCTTCTACATCACTGTGTGCCTGCTGCACCAAAAAAGCCGGGGCCGCGTGAGCCTGCGCTCGGCCGACCCGAAAGACAAGCCACGCATTGCGCTGAATCTGTTTTCTGAGCCCGAAGACTTCGAGACCATGCGCCAGGGTTTGCGCGCTGCCCGTGACATTTATGGCATGAGCCCGCAAGCGGACCTGATCGATGCCGAAACCATCCCCGGCCCGCAGGTGCAAACCGATGAACAAATCGACCAGTCCATCCGCGAGCTGGGCGGCATCACCCACCACCCGGTGGGCACCTGCGCCATGGGCGTGGGGCCGGATGCGGTGGTGGACCCGCAACTGCGGGTGTATGGCGTGCGCGGTCTGCGCGTGGCCGATGCGTCTGTCATGCCCACCATCCCCGGGGCCAACACCAACGCGGCCACGGTGATGATTGCCGAAAAAGCCGCCGACCTGATCCTGGGCCGCAACGCCGCAGCCGTTTGATTTTTTGAAAGATGTCCACCATGAACTCTCCTGAAATGACCTTGCCTGCGTTGCTGAGCCAACCCCTGAAGATGCTGATCGACGGCGAGTGGGTGACGGGCCACAGCGGTGCCCGCATGGATGTGATCAACCCGTCCAACGGCCAGGTGCTGGTGCAGGAAAGCCTGGGCGGTGCCCGCGAGGTGGACCTGGCCGTGCAGGCCGCCCGCCGCGCTTTTGAGTCCGGCCCTTGGGCGCGCATGCGCCCGGCCGAGCGCACCCGCCTGTTGCTCAAGCTGGCCGATGCACTGGAGCAAAACGGCGACGAACTGGCCCTGCTCGAAACCCTCAACACCGGCAAGCCGCTCAAAATGGCGCGGGCCTTTGACATTGGCATGGCCGCCGAATGTTTGCGCTACAACGCGGGCTGGGCCACCAAGCTCAGCGGCGAAACCCGCAACGTGTCGCTGCCCGGTGACTGGCATGCCTACACCTTGCGCGAGCCGGTGGGGGTGGTGGGTCTGATCGTGCCCTGGAACGTGCCGCTGGCCATGGCCGTGAGCAAAATTTCGCCCGCGTTGGCTGCCGGTTGCACCGTGGTGCTCAAGCCGGCCGAACTCACGCCGCTGACCGCCCTGCGGCTGGGCGAGTTGATTCAGGCCATCGGCTTTCCGCCGGGGGTGGTCAACATTGTCACCGGGCTGGGCCATGAAGCCGGTCAGGCCATCGTGGACCACCCGGGTGTGGACAAGATTTCGTTCACCGGCTCTACTGTGGTGGGCAAATCCCTGCTGGCATCGGCGGCCGGCAACCTCAAGCGTGTGGCGCTGGAGCTGGGCGGCAAATCGCCCGTGTTCATCTTTGCCGACGCCGATCTGGACCGCGCCATGGACGCCGCCGCCCGGGGCATCTTTGGCAACACCGGACAGGTCTGCGCTGCAGGTTCCCGTTTGTTTGTGCACCGCAGCGTGGCCGACCGGGTGATCGAAGGCATCGTGCAACGTGCCCGCGCCCTGCGCGTGGCCCCCGGTCTGTCGCCCGAATGCGACATCGGCCCGGTCATCTCGGCCCGCCAGCGCGAGCGGGTGATGGGCTACATCGACAGTGGCCGCGCCGAAGGGGCCGAAGTGGTCACCGGGGGCGAAGCGCTGCAGGGGGAAGGCTTTTTTGTGCAGCCCACCGTGCTGGTCAACACCCGTCCGGACATGAAAGTGGTGCGCGAAGAAATCTTTGGCCCGGTGCTGTCCACCCAGCTGTTTGACGACGACAGCCTGGAACAACTGGCTGCGCGGGGCAACGACACCGAGTACGGCCTGTCGTCGAGCATCTGGACGCGTGACCTGCGCACCGCGCACCAGATGGCGCGTCGCCTGCGGGCGGGCAATGTGCGTGTGAATGCCGCTGCCGCGCTGGACTTTGCCATGCCCTTTGGGGGTTACAAGCAATCGGGCTGGGGCCGCGAAAACGGGCGTGAAGGCGTGGAGGCCTACACCGAACTCAAGTCGGTGGCCATCGATCTGAATTGAAAATCCTGAACACTGAGAAAGAACTTTCCCATGAGCCTGAACGGAACCGCTTGCATTGTGGGTGCCTACGAACACCCGACCCGCAAGGCCGATGATTTGTCGGTGGTGCGCTTGCATGCCGATGTGGCCAAAGGGGCCCTCGACGATGCGGGCCTGACCAAAAACGACATCGATGGTTATTTTTGTGCCGGTGATGCGCCGGGCCTGGGCACCACCACCATGGCCGAATACCTGGGGCTGAAGTTGCGCCATGTCGATTCGACCGAGTGCGGCGGCTCGGCCCCCATCCTGCATGTGGCGCACGCGGCTGCGGCCATTGCCGCCGGGCGCTGCAATGTGGCCTTGATCACGCTGGCCGGTCGCCCCCGCGCCCAGATGGCCGCAGCGCAGGCGGCGGCCAAAGACGGCAAGGGTGGCCGTGCCCCGCTGGCCCTGAAGCCGCCAGACCCCGATGCGCCCGAGCTGGCGTTTGAGCTGCCCTATGGCCCGGCCACGCAAAACCTGTATGCGCTGGTGGCCAAGCGCCACATGCACGAATTTGGCACCACCAGCGAACAGCTGGCCTGGATCAAGGTGGCCGCCTCGCACCACGCCCAGCACAACCCGCTGGCCATGTTGCGCGACGTGGTCACGGTGCAGGACGTGGTCAACTCGCCCATGGTGAGCGACCCGCTGCACCGGCTGGACTGCTGCGTGATGAGCGATGGCGGCGGCGCACTGATCGTGGCGCGCCCCGAAATCGCCCGCGAACTCTCGCGCAAAAACGGCAGGCCCCTGGTCATGGTGCGCGGCACCGGCGAAGCGCCCAAGCACGGCATGGGCGGCCAGATTGACCTGACATATTCGGCAGCAGCTTTCTCGGGGCCGATGGCCTTTGCCGAAGCGGGCATCACGCCGGCCGACATCCAGTACGCCTCGTTGTATGACAGCTTCACCATCACGGTGCTCATGCAGCTGGAAGACCTGGGCTTTTGCAAAAAAGGCGAAGGCGGCAAGTTTGTGATGGACGGCAACCTGATCTCGGGCGTGGGCAAACTGCCCTTCAACACCGATGGCGGAGGTCTGTGCAACAACCACCCGGCCAACCGGGGTGGCGTGACCAAGGTGATTGAGGCCGTGCGCCAGCTGCGTGGCGAAGCGCACCCAGCCGTGCAGGTGCCCAATTGCACCTGGGCGCTGGCCAATGGCATTGGTGGCGCATTGGCTTCACGCCACACCGCCGGTACCTTGATTCTGGAAAGGGTTTGAGCATGAGAAAAATTCCAGCCCCCCGCGTGCTGCCCGAATCCTTGCCGTTTTGGCAAGCCGCTGACGAAGGCCGCTACCTGGTCAAGAAATGCAACAGCTGCGGCCAGGTGCACCACTACCCGCGTGACATTTGCCCGTTTTGCCTGAGCGCCGACACCGTCTGGCAAGACTCGCCCGGCACCGGCGTGGTGTATTCCTTCAGCACCATGGGCCAAGGCGATGCGGCCTACACCATGGCCTATGTCACGCTCGACGAAGGCGTGACGGTGATGACCAACCTGGTGGACTGCGATCCGTCGCAGGTGGCCATCGGCCAGAAGGTGCGCGTGGTCTTCACGCCCACCGAAGGCGGGCATGCCGTGCCCCTGTTCACGCCTGCCTGAAACCGACACCCAAAGGGACACCATGAACACCGAACGCAAAGGGCCGCTGTCCCGCTTCACCATTCTGGACGCCACGCGGGTGCGCGCTGGCCCCACGGCCATCCGCACTTTTGCCGATCTGGGTGCGCGCGTGATCAAGCTTGAAATTCCGCCCGGCGCGCCCGGGGGCGACGACATGATCGGCGGCCGTGACCACAACCGGGCCGATTACGAGAACCTGCACCGCAACAAGGAAAGCCTCACGCTCAACATGAAAGAGCCTGAAGGCAAAGCCATCCTGGCGCAGCTGGTGAAAGAGGCCGACGTTTTCATTGAAAACTACCGCCCTGACGTGAAGTACCGCCTGGGCATTGGCCCCGACGATCTGCGCCAGATCAACCCGCGCCTGGTCTACGCCAGCATCTCCGGCTTTGGTCAGGACGGGCCCTATGCCAACTGGCCGGGCTTTGACTCGATCGCCCAGGGCATGGGCGGTCTGATGAGCGTGACCGGAAAACCCGGCGAAGGCCCGATGCGCGTGGGCATTCCGATTGCCGATTTGTGCTCCGGGCACTTTTGTGCGCAGGCCATCATGGCCGCGCTGCTGGAGCGCGAGGCCACGGGCGAGGGCCAGTGGGTGCACACCTCGCTGCTCGAATCGCAAATCGCCATGCTCGATTTTCAGGCCGCGCAATGGCTGATCGACCACAAGGTGCCCCAGTCCACCGGCAACGAGCACCCGCTGACGGTGCCCACGGGCGTGTTTGAAACCCGTGACGGTTACCTGAACCTGGCCGCGATTGGCCAGACCATGTGGAAGCGCCTGTGTGTGGCCCTTGAAGTGCCGCAGCTGATCGACGAGCCGGGCTTTGGCTCGGACCCGGAGCGGGTGCAAAACCGCGCCCGGGTGAACGTGGCCATCGGTGACGCCTTCAAAACCCGCAGCACCGCCGCCTGGACCGAAATCTTGCTCAAAGCCGGGGTGCCGTGCGGCCCGATTTACAGCATTGACAAGATGTTTGACGACGTGCAGGTCAGGCACCTGGGCATGGCCCGCACCATGCACCACCCTGAGCTGGGCGACATTCAGGTGGTCAATTTGCCCATGCAGTTCTCGCGTCACCCGCGTGATGAAGGCCCGATGAACGCCGCCCCCCATCAGGGCGATCAGACCGACGCGATCCTGACCGGGCTGGGCTACACCCCGGCGCAGATCGCGCAGTTGCGCCAACAATTCGTGGTTTGACCATCGTCTGTCAAAGATTGAAAGAAAGACATCAGAACATGGCACAACTCGTAGCCGCATTTGGCTCCTCCCACAGCATCATGCTGGTGTCTCAACGTGAAGATTGGCAACACGGCTTCAAGGTGATCGACACCAAAAACGCGCACTACTATGACAAGCAAGGGCGCAAGACCGACTACGACACGCTGCTGGCAGCAGCGCCCCCCGGCACCGAAGCCATGGTCACGCCCGACAAGATGAGCGAGCGTTTTGACGCCAGCCAGGCCGCCATGGACGCGCTGCACGAGCGCATCGTGGCTGCCAAGCTCGATGTGCTGCTGATCGTGGGCGATGACCAGACCGAGTTGTTTCGCACCAGCAACAACCCGGCGGTGGCGATTTTTTATGGCCCCACCATCCGCAACACGGCGCGTGAGCCTGCTGCACCGGGCGACCCTTGGCCCAAGACCGCCCGCATGTGGCGGCACGAGCCCGAGGTGGACCGTGAATACCCGGTCCAGAGCGATCTGGCCGAGTGGCTGATCCGGCAACTGTGCGAGCGTGACTTTGACATCACGGCCATGGACGGTCTGGAGCCCGGGCAGTCCGAAGGCCACGCCTTTCAGTTCATCCACCGCCGCTTGCTCAAGGGGCACGAGTTGCCGGTCATTCCGGTCATCCTGAACACCTTTGACCCGCCCAACCAGCCCACACCGCGCCGTTGCGTGGCTTTGGGCAAAGCCTTGCGTGAGCTGATCGCGCAGTGGCCGCAAGACCTGCGCGTGGGCGTGATCGCCTCGGGTGGCCTGAGCCATTTTGTGGTGGACGAAGAACTCGACCAGCAGGTGCTGAGCGCCATTCGCCACAAAGACAGCGCGGCGCTGGCGGCATTCGATCCGCTGCGCTTGCAGGCGGGCAGCTCTGAAATCCGCAATTGGCTGGTGGTGGGCGAGATGGCCAAAGACCTCGATCTGGAATGGGTCGAGTACGTGCCCGGCTACCGCACACCTGCGCTGACCGGCACGGGCCTGGCCTTTGCCGCCTGGAAAACCCTTTTTTAACCCCCTGATCAGGAAGTTGCTGACATGACCGATCCCCAAGTTCAACGCCTGCGGCGCCTGGACGTGTGCGCCGTCTCTGACGCCCTCGACAAACTGCAACTGACCGGTGTGGTGACCGGCTTGCCCCAGCGCAGCAGCGCTCCCGGTGGCATGAGCCGCATCGCGGGCCGCGCCGTGACCATGAAGGTGGGCCCCGGCACCCCGCCGCCCGGACCGCCCAAACATCTGGGCTGCACCGCCATCGAAGCCTCGGGTGCCGACAACGTGATCGTGGTTGAACAGCGCTCGGGTGTGGAAGCCGGTTGCTGGGGCGGCTTGCTCACGCTGGGGGCCAAGGTGCGCGGCGTGGCGGGGGTGGTGGCCGATGGCCCGCTGCGCGATGTGGACGAGGCCATCGCGTACGAATTCCCGATCTACAGCCGCAGCCTGACCTCGCGCACCGCCCGCACCCGGGTGGTGGAACTGGGCACGCAGGTGCCGGTGACCATCGGACTGGTGGGGGGCGCGGCAGCCGGCGGCGAGGTGGTGGTCAACCCCGGTGACTACGTGCTGGCCGACCGCAGCGCGGTGATTTTCATTTCACCCGAGAACATCGAACGCGTGCTGGAAGCTGCCGAGATGATCGTGGCCAAAGAAGCGGCCATGGCCAAAGCCATTTTGTCGGGTACCCCGATTGGCGAGGTCATGGGTGGCAATTACGAACACATGCTGGAGAACTGAACCATGAGCCAAGACATCAACGCGCAAGATCTCAACGTGGCCCGCGCCGCCAAACTCGACACCGCCACCTTGTCGGACGCGCTCGACAAACTGGGCATCATTGGCCAGTGCTACAAGATCAAGCCGCGTGATACTGACTTCCGCATGGCTGGCCGCGCCTGGACGCTCAAATACGGCCCGGCCGGCAAGCCCTGTGGCACGGTGGGCGACTACATCGACGATGTGGCGCCGGGCAGCGTGATCGTGCTCGACAACAACGGCCGCGACGACTGCACCGTGTGGGGCGACATCCTGACCGAGATCGCGCATCGGCGGGGCATCGCGGGCACCGTCATCAACGGCATCAACCGCGACACGCACCTGTGCCTGTCGCTCGGGTACCCGATCTTTTCCAAAGACAGCTGGATGCGCACTGGCAAAGACCGTGTGCAGGTCGAAGCCACGGGTGTTCCCGTCAACATCGGGGAGGCCCGCGTGGCCCCCGGCGACATCCTCAAGGGCGACACCGACGGTGTGGTGGTGATCCCCAAAGAGCACGAAGACGAAGTGCTCAAAGTGGCCGAAGAGATCGAGGCGGCAGAAAACCAGATCCGCGCTGCCGCCCGCAGCGGCATGCGGCTGGACGAAGCGCGCAAACAATTCAAATACCACCAGCTGCAAACCCGGAGCGAAAAATGAACAAAGTGAACCCGGCGCTGACCACCCGCACCAACGTGCCACGCCTGAGCGCCGATCTGCTGGCGCAAGCCTGCACCCTGCCCACGGCCACGCTGCACGAGGCGGGTAAAAAAATCGGCGCACTGCCTTCGGCCATCAAGCCGGTGTCCAGCGTGTTCAAGACCTGCGGTCAGGCCCTCACCGTGCATTCGCCCGGGGGCGATAACCTGTGGTTGCACCGGGCGCTGGCCATGGCGCAGCCGGGCGATGTGATGGTGGTGTTTGCCAACGGCGCTTATGAGCACGGCTACTGGGGCGAGATCATGGGCACCATGGCGCAGGCGCGGGGTCTGGCGGGGCTGGTGATCGACGCCTGTGTGCGTGACGGTGCGTTGATCGCGCAGATGGGCTTTCCGGTGTTTTCGCGGGGGCTGTGCATTCGCGGCACGGGCAAGGACTTTGGTGCCACCGGCTGGATCAACCACCCGGTGATGATCGGTGACATCACCGTGCATGCGGGTGATCTGGTGGTGGGTGATGGTGATGGCGTGGTGGTGATCCCGCAGGCCCAAGCCGCCCAGGTGGTGGCCGCCGGGGTGCGCCGCGAGCAGGAAGAAGCCGAGATTTGCAAGCGGCTGCAGGCGGGTGAAACCACGATGGCCGTGTATGGTTGGGGTGTTTGATGGGACCCAGGAGATGACGATGATGGACCGCCGTGCTTTCACGCTGGCTGCTGCCGGTGCCGTGTTGCCCTGGATGGGCAGTGGGGTGCAGGCCCAGACGATTCCCAAAACGGTGCGCATTCTGGTGGGCTTCCCGCCCGGGGGCTCGGCCGATTTGCTGGCGCGTGCGCTGGCGCAGCAGCTCACCGGCTATGGTGCGCAGGTCATCGTCGACAACAAGCCCGGTGCCGGTGGGCGCATTGCGCTGGAGCAGCTCAAAAATGCCGAAGCCGACGGCTCGGTGCTGGCGGTCACGCCTGCGTCGATGATGGTGGTTTATCCGCACATTTACCGCCAGCTGAGTTACCAGCCGCTGCAAGATTTCGCGCCCGTGGCCAGGCTGGGCGCGGCCCAGTTTGTGTTCACCGTGGGGCCGCAGGTGCCCGCGCAAATCAAGCGCATGGCCGATTTTGTGGCCTGGGCCAAGGCCAACCCGCATCTGGCCAGCTATGGCTCATCGGGGGCGGGCTCCATCCCGCATTTCACCGGCGTGGCGCTGGGCAAAGCAGCGGGCACCGAGCTGACGCATGTGGCCTACAAGGGTGCAGCCCCGGCCATGTCCGATTTGCTGGGGGGACAGGTGGCGGCCAATGTGGGCGTCATCTCCAATGCCTTGCCGCACATCGTGTCGGGCAAACTGCGGGCCCTGGCCGTGAGTGGCCCGGTGCGCAGTGCGCTGCTGCCCGATGTGCCGACGCTGGCCGAGGCCGGTTTTGGGGCGGCGCAGGCGGTGGAATGGTTTGGCGTGTTTTTGCCTGCCCGGGCCTCGGGTGAGTCGGTCAGCCGTTTGCATGCCGCCGTGCGCGAAGCCCTCAAGGCCAAAGCCTTGCAAGACGCGTTGACCAAAGCCTCGTTTGAGGTGGGCGCAGGCGAAAGCGTGAAAGAATTCAGCGCTCAGTTTCAGACAGACTTGAAACGCTGGGGCGATGTGGTCCGGATGTCGGGCTTCACACCCGAGGACTGAGCACCCGCCTGCAGCGCAGGCGTTTTTATTGACAGAAAACTCCGATTCATGATCGATTTGCCGGCTTCCCCTTGCGCCCCTGTCCTGCACATTGCAGGCGGCGTGGCCACCATCACCCTGAACCGCCCTGCCCAGCGCAACCGCATGGAAAACGGCGACCTGCAAACCTTGCTGGCTCAATTTGAAGCGATCAACCGCGACCCGGAGGTGCGTGTGCTGGTGCTGACAGCCAACACCGCAGGCCAGCCCAAGCCGGTGTTTTGCGCAGGCTATGACATTGGGGGTTTCAATGAGCCGGGGCAAGGGGCCACGGCTTTCGAAAAAGTCCCCGACGCGCTGGCTGCGATGCGGCCCATCACCGTGTGTGCGCTCAATGGCAGTGTGTATGGCGGGGCCACCGATGTGGTGCTGGCTTGCGACCTGCGCATCGGCTTGCAGGGCATTGAGTGGCGCATGCCTGCCACCGCGCTGGGCCTGCATTACTACCCCAGTGGTTTGCAGCGCTACATCAGCCGCTTTGGCCTGGCGGCTGCCAAACGCGCTTTCCTCACAGCACGGCCGTTTGACTGGCAACAGCTGGAGCGGCTGGGTTTGTTTGAGGCGTTTGTCACACCCGACCAATGGCAGGCCACGCAGCAGGCCCTGGTGCAGGACATCCTGGCGCTGGCCCCGCTGGCCGCACAAGAGACCAAAAAGTCGCTCAATGAGATCGCCAATGGTCACATGGATTGGCCTGCCCTGCGTGCCCGTGAAGAGCTCACCAGCACCAGCGCCGACTTTGCCGAAGGTCGCGCTGCTTTTGCCGAGCGCCGCAAACCGGTGTTTGTCGGGCGCTGATGCGCCACGCGGGGCCTGTCATCCGGCCCACACCTGGGCCTTGGCCACTACAAACTCAATCAGTGTGCGGGTGGCCAGCGTCTGGTAGCGGTCGGGCATGCGCAGCAAAAACAAGCGGGTGCCAAAGATGCTCAGACGCCAGTCGTCCAGCGCGGTGACGATGCGGCCTGCCGCCACGTCTTGCGCTACCACATAGTCGGGCACCAGACCCAGGCCCAGTCCGGCCTGAATCGCTTCCAGCAGAAATTGAAAATTTTCGGAAGCCAGCGTGGGCTGCAGGGCCAGCTCCTGCCGCTCGTCGCCCCGGTAGGCCGACACGCGCAAGCCCCGCCCCACCACCGTGGAGGTGATGAGCGGCGCGGTGCTCAGCTCGTGCAGTTCGGTGGGCATGGGGTGGCGGGCTGCATGGTCGGCCGAGGCGCACAGGATGTGGCGCACCTGCGCCAACTCGCGTGCCACCAGCCCCGGTGGCGGCTCGGACAGCACGCGCACCGCCACATCCACCTCTTCGCGCAGCAGGTCGTCGATGCGGTTGTCAAACACCAGCTCCAGCGTGATGCTGGGGTAAAGCCGCTTGAACTCGATCAGCCAGTGCGACATGACCAGTTGCCCAAACCCGGTGGGCACCGCCACCCGCACCGCGCCGTGCAGGCCTTCGCCCAGCTGGGTCATGGATTCCTGCGCGGCCAGCAGTTCGTCCCGGATCACCCGTCCGTGCGCGTAAAGCCGCAGCCCGGCTTCGGTCGGGTCAATGCGGCGGGTGGTGCGGCGCACCAGTTGCAGGCCCACCGATTTTTCGAGCTGGTTGAGGTGGTAACTGATGTTGGCCCGGCTCATCTTGCGTTTGCGTGCGGCCTGGCTCAGGTTGCCCGCGTCCACGATGTCCACCAGCAGCAGCAAAGCGGTCACGTCCATGGCGGGCCTTGCATTGTTCAAAAATATTTGACGTAATGTAAATGACAATTGAAATTGTCAAAATTCAGCGCGCAACTGACAATCGACGGCAGACGTTTTTCCATTTCATGCCTTCACAGGACCCTTTCATGACCCAAGCTTTCATTTGCGACGCCGTTCGCACCCCCTTTGGCCGTTACGGCGGGGCACTCTCCAGCGTGCGCACCGACGACCTGGGCGCTGTGCCCCTGCGCGCCCTGATGGCACGCAACCCCGGCGTGGACTGGGCTGCTGTGACCGATGTGCTGTATGGCTGCGCCAACCAGGCTGGTGAAGACAACCGCAACGTGGCCCACATGAGCAGCTTGCTGGCGGGCCTGCCCATCGATGTGCCCGGTGCCACCATCAACCGCCTGTGCGGCTCGGGCCTGGACGCGATCGGGACCGCAGCCCGTGCCATCAAATCGGGTGAAGCCGGTCTGATGATCGCGGGTGGTGTGGAGAGCATGAGCCGCGCCCCGTTTGTCATGCCCAAGGCCGAAAGCGCCTTCAGCCGCGCCAACGCGGTGTACGACACCACGATTGGCTGGCGCTTTGTGAACAAGTTGATGAAGGCGCAATACGGTGTCGATTCGATGCCCGAGACCGCTGAAAACGTGGCCACCGACTACAAGATCGAGCGCGAAGCGCAAGACCTGATGGCCTACAACAGCCAGCTGCGTGCTGTGGCCGCCATCCAGGCGGGGCACCTGGCCCGCGAGATTGTCGGCGTGAGCATTCCCCAGAAAAAGGGTGACGCCATCCTCGTGGACACCGACGAACACCCCCGCGCCACCAGCCTGGAAGCGCTGGCCAAGCTCAAGGGCGTGGTGCGCCCCGACGGCACCGTGACCGCCGGCAACGCCTCGGGCGTGAACGACGGTGCCTGCGCCTTGCTGCTGGCCGGTGAGGCCGAAGTCGCCAAATACGGCCTGACGCCCAAAGCCCGCGTGGTGGGCATGGCCACGGCCGGCGTGGCCCCGCGTGTGATGGGCATTGGCCCGGCCCCAGCCACCCTCAAGGTGTTGGCCCAGACGGGCCTGACGCTGGACCAGATCGACGTGATCGAACTCAACGAAGCCTTTGCCGCGCAAGGCCTGGCCGTGCTGCGCATGCTGGGCTTGAAGGACGACGATGCACGGGTGAACGCCTGGGGCGGCGCGATTGCCCTGGGCCACCCGCTGGGCGCTTCGGGTGCGCGCCTGGCCACCACCGCCATCAACCGCCTGCACACCACGGGCGGCCGCTACGCGCTGTGCACCATGTGCATCGGCGTGGGCCAGGGCATCGCCCTGATTCTTGAGCGGGTCTGACACCCCGCCTTTCGCGGGCGGGAGGGGACTTTTCAAGTTTGCGCGGCAAGAGCCGATACTCAGTGATTCCATTGAATCCGTGAGCGTCATGAAATTCCCAGGGCTTTGTGCAAGTGTGGTGTTGTGGGCAGGCAGCCTGTTGCCTGCCTGGGCGGGGCAGTATGTGCTGCTGGCCGATCAGCCCAACACGGTGCCCGTGGCGGTGCGCGTTGAAAACGGCGAGCCCGCCTGCAACGTCGAAATCACGGTGCAGGGCCAGCCCCCGTTTGACCGCGAGGTGCGTGCGCCGCACTACGAGACCCGTGTGGTCATCACCCCGCAGGACGTGGAGCAGGTCACGGTGTCCTGGCGTGGCAGGCCCCGGCGTGTGCATGACGCGGTTTTCAATGCCTGCCCGACGATGGGGCAGACGCAATTTACGGTGGTGTCCGGTCTGGGGCAGAACCGGGCGAACTGGGAGGTGCTTTTTGCTTCGTTCAGTCCCGACAAGGCCGAGTGTGTCCGGACCGCTTTCCGTGCCGAGGGCGTGCGCACCGAGGGCTATGACCTCAACGACAGGCAGGTCACCCGGGAGGACTGGAAGATTCACCGCGCCTTGACCCAGTGTGACGGTCTGCTGGCGCAGAAAAAGGCCTGGGGCGATCAGAACCCCAAAAGCTTTGCCTGCACGCTGGGCGGTGGGCTCAAGACCCAGTGCGAGGGTTATTACACCGCCACGGTCAATGGCAAAGTTCAGCCCGTGTCGTATGAGACGGCGGTGCAGTTGCATCTGAATGGTGTGCCGGTGGGCTCGGGTGTGCGCGAAATCCCGGCGGTCCAGACGGCCCGTGCCCGGCGCGCGCAGGCCGAAAAAACCCGCCTGGCGGCAGAAGCGCTCGCCAAAGCCCGGGCTGAAGAAGATGCGCGTCTGCTTGCGATCCGGCAAGCCGAAGAGGCCCGACTGGCCGCCATCAAGGCCAAACGGGACAAAGAAGCGGCCGATCATGCCGAGAAAATCGCCGTCATCGAGCGTGTGGAGCGTGAAGAAAGGGCCAAACGCAATTGGTTGCGCAGGAAACTTGACCAGCTCAAGGAAGGCAAGCCTGCAGAGCCCGTCGACGACAAAGACAGCAAGGCTGAAGGCAAAGACGCGGCCAAAGACAAGCCCAAAGAGGCGTCAAAAGATGGGGCCAAAGCCGAGCCGAAGGCCGAACCCCAGGGCATGCCTGCAGAGGGCAAACCTGACGCCAAGGCCGCGGCCCAATAGCCTGCCACCACGGCCCTGGCGGGGCCCCCTCAGTCTGGCATGCGCCGCCCGGCTGACCCGGCGCTGCCCATGGAGGCCGCGATGATCAGGCCCATGGCCAGCACCTGGGTGCTGTTCAGGTGCTCACCCAACACCAGCCAACCGGCCACGGCGCCCACGGCGGGTTCCAGGCTCAGCAAGATGCTGAACGTGTTTTTGGGCAGGTGGTTCAGGGCATACATCTCCAGGGTGTACGGGATGGCACTTGACAGCAGTGCCACCGCCAGGCCGGAAACCAGCCATTGCGTGTCGAGCAGGACAGGGCCCGCCTGCACCATGCCAAAGGGCGTGACCACCAGTGCCGCCGCCAGCATGCCCATGGGCGTGGCCAGTGGGCCGTAGCGTTTGGCCACGCGCTGACCAAACACGATGTACAGCGCCCAGCACACGCCCGCTGCTAGGGCAAAACCGATGCCCACCGGGTCGAGCGCGGCGGCGCTGCCGCCGGGCAAGGGCAAGATCAGCCCCAGCCCGGCGATGGCCAGCACCACCCAAAGCCAATCGGCGGGTTTTTTGGACGTCCACAGCGCCACCGCCAGAGGACCGATGAATTCAATGGCGATCGCCAGCCCGAACGGCACGGTCTTGATCGCGTTGTAGAACAGCAGGTTCATCACCCCCAGCGTTACGCCGTACAGGCCCAGTGGCAGCGCGTCTGCCCAGGTCCAGCGCCTGCGCCAGGGCCGCCAAAACGCCATCAACATCAGGGTGGCAAACACCAGACGGTAGGTGGTGGTGCCCTCGGCCCCAACGGCCGGGAACAGGCTTTTGGCAAACGAGGTGCCCACGCACAGCGACACCAAAGAGCCCAGCAAGGCGGTCACAGGCAAGAGGGGGAAGGACAAAGCAAAGGTCTTTCGGTGTGATGAGGTGGGCGCCAGGTTTGCGCCTGCCGGTTCGAATGGGTGGAAACCCGGGGTCGATGGAGGAAACCGGGCTCTTGAAGGGGCATCGGCGGGCATCATAGCCCCGCATACAATCCCCCGTTGGTCTGCCGAGCCGCCCGCCGGGTTTGCCGACAGAAGACAGATTTCAAGTTTTGTGGAGTTTTCCCATGTTCATTTCTTCCGCTTTTGCCCAAACCGCTCCTGCCGCTGCTGCTGGTGGCGACATGCAGTCCACCCTGATGAGCATGCTGCCTTTGCTGCTGATGTTTGCAGTGCTGTATTTCGTCATGATTCGCCCCCAGATGAAAAAGCAAAAAGAGCACCGCGCCATGATCGATGCCCTGGCCAAAGGCGACGAAGTCGTGACCGCTGGTGGCCTGCTGGGCAAGGTCAGCAAGTTGGGTGACGCCAACATCGGCGTGGAAATCGCTTCGGGCGTCGAAGTGCAATTGCAGCGTAGCGCTGTGGTGCAGGTGTTGCCCAAAGGCAGCCTGAAGTAATTTTTTCGTTTTTCGGCTTTTTCAGCGGGGCGCAGGTCGCCCCGGTTTTTCATCCTGCACGCGAGTCCTTATGAACCGTTACCCGGTCTGGAAATACGCGATCATCGTGATCGCACTGTTGCTGGGGGTGGTCTACACCCTGCCCAACTTCTTTGGTGAAGCCCCTGCCGTGCAGGTGTCTTCGGGCAAGGCGACCATCAAGGTGGACACCGGTACGCTGCAAAAAGTCGAAGACGCGCTCAAGGGTGCAGGTGTGGCGGCGCAAAGCGTGGCACTTGAAGGCGGCTCGATCCGGGCCCGCTTTGACAGCACCGACGAACAGCTCAAGGCCAAGGACGCGGTGCAAAAAGCGCTGATTCCGGACGCCGCCGATCCGCAGTTTGTGGTGGCCCTCAACCTGGTGTCCCGCTCACCTGCCTGGCTGACGGGTTTGCATGCAGCGCCCATGTACCTGGGCCTGGACTTGCGCGGTGGCGTGCACTTCATGCTGCAGGTGGACATGCAGGCCGCTTTGACGCAGCGCCTGGAGTCGCTCACCGGTGACCTGCGCAGTTTGCTGCGTGAAAAAGACATCCGCCATGGCGGCATCAGCCGCAACGGCCAAACCATCGAAATCCGCTTGCGCGATGCGCAGCAGCTCGAAGCGGCCAAACGTCTCTTGTCGGCCCAGTTTGCCGATCTGCAAACGCAGGACGTGCCCGATGGCAACGAGTTCCGTCTGAGTGCCAGCATCAAGCCTGAAGCCGCCCGCAAGGTGCAGGAGCAGGCGCTCAAGCAAAACATCACCACGCTGCACAACCGGATCAACGAACTGGGTGTGGCCGAGCCGGTGATCCAGCAGCAGGGGCTGGACCGCATCGTGGTGCAGCTGCCCGGCGTGCAGGACACGGCCAAGGCCAAAGACATTTTGGGCCGTACCGCCACACTCGAAGTGCGCATGGTGGACGAAAGCACCGAAGCACGTGCGGCCGAGCAAGCCGGTGGCATCGTGCCGTTTGGCGCGGAGCGCTATCTGGAGCGTGAAGGTCGCCCCCTGATCGTGAAAAAACAGGTCGTGCTGACGGGCGACAACCTGACCGACGCCCAGCCCGGCTTTGACAATCAGACACAAGAGCCGGTGGTCAACCTGACGTTGGATGCCAAAGGTGCGCGCATCTTCAAGGATGTGACGCGCGACAACATCGGCAAGCGCATGGCCATCATCCTGTTTGAAAAAGGCAAGGGTGAGGTGGTGACTGCGCCAGTGATTCGCAGTGAGATCGGCGGCGGACGCGTGCAGATTTCGGGCCGCATGACCACGGCCGAAGCCAACGACACCGCGCTGCTGCTGCGTGCCGGTTCGCTGGCTGCGCCCATGGAGATCATTGAAGAGCGCACCATTGGCCCGAGCCTGGGTGCAGAAAACATTGCCAAAGGCTTCAACAGCGTGACCTGGGGTTTCCTGGTGATCGTGGCCTTCATGTGCATTTATTACGCGATGTTCGGCCTTTTCTCGGGCATCGCGTTGGGGGTGAACCTGCTGTTCCTGGTGGCCATTTTGTCGATGTTGCAGGCGACCCTGACATTGCCCGGCATGGCTGCGATGGCGCTGGCTTTAGGCATGGCGATCGACTCGAACGTGCTGATCAACGAGCGCGTGCGCGAGGAACTGCGCAATGGGGCCAGCCCGCAAGCGGCCATCCACGCCGGTTATGACCGCGCCTGGGCCACGATTTTTGACTCCAACATCACCACGCTGATCGCCGGTGTGGCTTTGTTGGCCTTCGGTTCGGGCCCGGTGCGCGGCTTTGCCGTGGTGCACTGCATCGGCATTTTGACCAGCATGTTCTCGGCCGTGTTCTTCTCGCGTGGCCTGGTCAACCTCTGGTACGGCAGCAAGAAAAAACTCAAGTCGGTGTCCATTGGCACGGTCTGGCGGCCTGAAGGCGGCACAGCGGTCAAGGCCGACTGAACGGGAGACACAAGATGGAATTCTTCAAGATCAAAAAAGACATCCCGTTCATGAAGAACGCGTTGGTGTTCAACGCGATTTCTTTCGTGACCTTTGCGCTGGCGGTGTTCTTCCTGTTCAGCAAGGGCCTGCACCTGTCGGTGGAGTTCACGGGCGGCACCTTGATGGAAGTCAGTTACAGCCAGCCCGCTGACCTTAACAAGGTGCGTGCCACCGTCGGGACTCTGGGCTTTTCTGAAGTCCAGGTGCAAAACTTTGGCACCGCCCGTGACGTGATGATCCGTTTGCCCGCCCAAAAGGGCGTGAGTTCGGCCCAGCAAAGCGAGAAAGTGTTGACCGCCCTCAAGGCCGACAACTCTGAGGTGACCTTGCGTCGCACCGAGTTTGTCGGGCCGCAGGTGGGCGACGAGCTGGCCGAGGATGGTCTCAAGGCCCTGGCCTTTGTGGTGATCGGCATCGTGATTTACCTGGCGATCCGCTTCGAGTGGAAATTTGCCGTCTCGGCCATCATTGCCAACTTGCACGATGTGGTGATCATTTTGGGCTTTTTTGCCTTCTTCCAGTGGGAGTTTTCGCTGGCTGTGCTGGCTGCGGTTCTGGCCGTGCTGGGTTATTCTGTCAACGAATCGGTGGTGATTTTTGACCGGATTCGTGAGAACTTCCGCCGTTATCGCAAGATGAACACGGTGGAGGTGATTGACAACGCGATCACCTCGACCATCAGCCGCACCATCATCACCCACGGCTCGACCCAGATCATGGTGTTGTCGATGCTCTTGTTTGGTGGCGAGACCTTGCACTACTTCGCCATGGCGCTGACCATCGGCATCTTGTTCGGCATCTATTCGTCGGTGTTCGTGGCCGCGGCCATTGCCATGTGGTTGGGCATTGAGCGCGAAGACCTGATCAAGCCGATCAAGAAAGACAACGACCCGAACGACGAAAACGCGGGCGCGGTGGTTTGACGCCTCAGCGCAGCTCGCGCAAGTCATCGCCCCGAGGGCGGGGCTCCCACAAAATACCCCGCAGCTCATGTAGGGGCCGTTTTGTCGGAATGGCTTTGTGGGAGCGGCGCCCTCGCCGCGATGAGGTCCGCGCAGATCAAACGGCCTGTTGGACCTGCTGGGCATGAACCTGTGCAGGATCGGTTGGTCGCTTGAGAAAAGGCGTTACGCCGTGCCTATCCTTTGAAACAGCCCGCCTGGCAAGCGGCCCACCTGGCCCATCAATTCCAGCTCCAGCAACTGGGCCTGCAGTTGGGCGGTGGGCCAGCCGCAACGTGCCTGCAGTGCGTCCAGGCTCACCGGGTCGTGACCCATCAGGTGCAGCAGGGCATCTTCGTCGTCGGTGGGGGTGCTCGAGGCCAGTGCCAGGGGTACCTGTGCGAACGGGTCGGGCAGCCGCAGCTCTTCCAGCACATCTTGCGCGGATTCCACCAGTTTGGCCCCTTGTTTGATCAGCGCATGACAGCCCTTGGATTGAGTCGAGTGGATGGAGCCCGGAATGGCCAGCACGTCGCGGCCTTGTTCCAGCGCCTGCTTGGCGGTGATGAGCGAGCCCGATTGCAAGGCTGCTTCGACCACCAGCGTGGCTTGTGACAGACCCGAAATCAGCCGGTTGCGGCGCGGAAAGTTGGGAGCCAGTGGCGGCGTGCCCAGCGGGTATTCGCTCAGGATCAGCCCGTTTTGTGCGATGCGGTGGGCCAGCTCGCGGTGCTGGCGCGGGTAGACCCGGTCCAGGCCGGTGCCCACCACGGCCACGGTGGCCAGGGCCTGGGGTGTTGCCCCCAGCAGCGCACCGTCGTGCGCCGCGCCGTCCACCCCCAGGGCCATGCCCGACACCACCGTGAGCCCGCTGGCGGCCAGGCTGCGGGCAAATTCACGCGCATTGGCCGCACCTTGCGGGGTGGGGTTGCGGCTGCCGACCATGGCGATGGCCTGCTCGCGTTGCAGCAGGCGCAGCGCCCGGGTCTGGCCCAGTGCATGGAGCATCAGGGGTGGGTCAGGGATCTGCAGCAGCGGCGCGGGGTAGTCGGCATCGCCCAGTGTCACCACCGTGCGTTGCACTTCGGGTGTGGCGGCGTGCAACCATTGCAGGGTGTCGTCGATCAGGGCCGTCAAGCCTTCAGCCGGGGTCAGCAGCGCACGGGCTTGTGCGTTCGAGACGACGTGGCGCAAGGCGGTTTCGGTCTGCCCGAACACCGCTTCGGGTTGGCCAAAGGCCGCCAGCAAGCGGCGAGCGGTTTCAGATCCGACACCGGGCGTGAGCGTCAAGCGCAGCCATGGTCCCAATTCTTCGCGGGTGTTGTCCATCTCGTCTCCCTGTGCGGCCTGTGGCCGTCTGTCAGGGCATTGTGGGTCAAACGCCGGCCTTCGCCAAGGCAAGGCGAGGTGTTTAACTTGTTTGGCGGCTTCGGTAGTGCGCCAGCGCGGCAAAGCCGAAGTGGTTCAGCAAGGCCACGGCCCAGCAAATGAAGCCGGTCCAGAGGGTGTGGCTGGGATAGTGCGCACCGCGCAGGGTCTGGGTCAGGCCCAGAACAAGGCCCAAGCCGAGCACGGTCCACAAGAGGTGGCGTCCGGTTTGGCGCTGTGTTTGCAGGCCCGAGGCCAGCCAGGGCAGGCTCAGGGCCAGAAAAGCCAGTGCGGATGAGGCGTGCCCACCTGGAAAACAGTGGCCGCCGCCGCCATCGCTCAGGCCCCAGTGCCAGTGCGACACGTATTGGGCCGCACCCCCAAAGGCTTGCAAATCCCAAGGGCAACTGGTCAGGCTGAGGCGTTTGAGGCTGCTGATGGTGATCAGTCCCAGAGCGGTGCCCACCACGATTTCCGTGCGTTGCAGGCGGTTCAGGCGGCGATAGGCCCCCTTGGGCCACCACACCATGAACAGCAGCACCCCGAACACCACCGTGGCCAGATGGCGCGCCCGGTTGTGCAGGATCTCTTCCATCCACCAGTTGTCCTTCAGGCCAAAGCCCTGGGCATTGCCCAGCAGGTGCATGACAGACAAGTCCAGCCCGGAGTAGTCCCAGGCCAGCAGGCACAGCAGGGCGATCAGGGTGAAACGGCCCAGACGGCGAGCGGGGGACAGGTCGCGCCAGACAAGGTAGGACGGTGACGGAGGGTGCTGCATGCGAAAACGGGCCAAAAGCTGAGGGTGAATTAAATCACGGGGTGATCTTGCAATCGACGCGGCCAAGGCCATCTGAGCTGCACGATGCCCTGATGTGGTGAAGCCCCGGGTGGGGCGGTTCTTTCAGCGTCGGATCAGACCAGGTGTCTAGAATCGACCCCCAATTCCTCCGGACCCTCCCTCCATGAAACTGCTTTCTGCGCGCACGCCCTGGCACCCTGTCTCGTTGCTGATGATCTTGTCGGCTTGGCTGGCCACCGTGGGCAATTTGCCGTTGTGGCTGACGGTGGCCCAATTGCCCGAGACACAGGGTTGGCGCGCTGTCTCGACTTTGGTCAGTCTGGTGCTGATCCTGTCGGGTTTGTTGGGGGCGTTTTTGAGCCTGCTGGTCTGGCCGCGTTGGCTTAAACCCCTGGGCTTGCTTTTTTTGGTGATGGCCACGTCCAGCAGTTATTTCATGTGGACCTATGGTGTGGTGATCGACACCACCATGCTGGCCAATGTGGCGCAGACCGATGTGCGCGAGGTGCGTGATTTGCTGTCGTGGTCGATGCTGGTGGCCCTGGTTTTGGGCGTGCTGTTGCCCGGGGTCTGGCTGTGGCAGCAGCCTGTGCGTGCGGTTGGGGCCAAATCGGTGTTCGTGCGCCAGCTGGCCTTGATGTTGGGCAGCCTGGCGCTGGCCTTGGTGATGGTGTGGCTGTCGTTTCAGGATCTGGCGTCGCTGATGCGCAACCACAAGCAGTTGCGTTACATGGCCAACCCGATCAACAGCGTGTATGCGGTGGTGCGCCTGTCGGTGGGCGAGGCGGCGCAAGCCACCCAGCCGTTGCAACCGGTGGGTGAAGATGCCCGTTTGCTGACCACCGGCATCGATGAGGCAAACGCTCCCCTGATGGTGCTGGTGTTGGGCGAGACTGTGCGTGCAGCCAACTTCGGTCTGGGCGGTTATGCCCGCGACACCACGCCGCAATTGCGTCAGTTGCAGGCGCAAGGCGATCTGGTCTATTTTTCCGATGTCACTTCGTGTGGCACCAGCACCCAGGCTTCCGTGCCTTGCATGTTCTCGCACCTGGGCAAGGCGGCTTATGAGCGCAATGGCCAACGGTTTGAGACCTTGCTCGATGTGCTGCAACGGGCGGGCCTGGCGGTGTTGTGGATCGACAACCAGTCCGGTTGTAAAGGCGTGTGTGAACGCGTGCCGAATGTGAGCACCACGGCCCTGAAGGTGTCGCCCTGGTGTGATTCAGGCGAGTGCGTGGACGAGGTGATGCTGCACGAATTGCCCAAACAGCTGGCCGCGCTCGATCCGGTGCGCCGTGCCAAAGGCACGGTGGTGGTCATGCACCAGATGGGCAGCCATGGCCCGGCGTATTACAAGCGCTCGCCCGAGGCCATCAAGCAATTCAGGCCTGAATGCACCAGCCATGCGCTGCAAAACTGCCCGCCCGAGCAGATCGTCAACGCGTACGACAACTCGGTGCTGTATGCCGACCACTTTTTGAGCCAGACCGTGAAATGGCTGCAAAGCCAAAACCGTCCCACGGCACTGATGTACGTGTCCGACCATGGCGAATCGCTGGGCGAGAAAGGCCTGTTTTTGCACGGCATGCCTTACAGCATGGCGCCCAAAGAGCAGACCCATGTGCCCATGGTGGTGTGGTTGTCCCAGCCCTTGCAACGTCAGCGCGGCTGGACCGCAGCTTGCCTGAAAGCGCAGGCCGACAAGCCCTTGTCGCACGATAACCTGTTCCACTCGGTGCTGGGCCTGGCCCAGGTGGGCACGGCCCTGCCGCAACCGGCGCTGGACATCTTTGCGGCTTGTTCGGCCGCCCGCTGACCGTTGCCGTGCGGGTTTGCCGAACCTGCATGTACCCGCTGGACTGAAATTGGGGACAATACGCCCCTGATTTTCTTTTTGTTTTGACCGCGCCATGGCCCTGCTTCCCATCCTTTGCTATCCCGATGCCCGCCTGCACAAGGTGGCCCAACCCGTGCAAGCGGTGGACGAGCGCATCCGTGCCCTGATTGCGGACATGTTTGAAACCATGTACGACGCCAACGGCATTGGCCTGGCCGCCACCCAGGTGGACGTGCATGAGCGCCTGGTGGTGATTGACACCTCGGAAGAGCGCAACCAGCCGCTGGTGCTGATCAACCCCGAAATCACCTGGATGGGCGACGAGCGCGTCAAGGGCGAAGAAGGCTGTCTGTCGGTGCCCGGCATTTACGACGGCGTGGAGCGTGCCACGGCGGTCAAGGTCACGGCACTGGACCGTGAGGGCCAGCCCCAGACCCTCGAAGCCGAGGGCCTGCTGGCCGTGTGCATCCAGCACGAGTTGGACCACCTCAAGGGCAAAGTGTTTGTGGAATACCTCTCGCCACTCAAGCAAGGCCGCATCAAGACCAAGCTGGTCAAAGCCCAAAAAGCCGAGCGCTGAGCGGCCATGCGTCTGATTTTTGCGGGGACACCCGAATTCGCTCAGGTGGCCATGGCCGCCCTGCACGCCGCCGGGCACGAGATCGTGCTGGTGCTGACCCAGCCCGACCGCCCTGCCGGGCGCGGCATGAAGTTGCAGGCCTCGCCCGTCAAGCAGTGGGCGCTGGCGCACAACGTGCCGGTGGCCCAGCCGCGCAGCCTGCGCCTGGACGGCAAATACCCCGAAGACGCTGCAGCGGCCCGCGAGGCTTTGTTGGCCGCAGGGGCGGACGCCATGATCGTGGCCGCTTACGGCCTCATCCTGCCGCAGTGGACGCTGGACTTGCCACCACGTGGCTGCCTCAACATCCACGCCTCTCTGTTGCCGCGCTGGCGGGGTGCGGCCCCGATCCACCGGGCCATTGAAGCCGGTGACACCGAAACCGGCATCACCATCATGCAGATGGATGCCGGACTGGACACCGGTGACATGCTGCTGGTGCGCACTGAGCCCATCGGGCCTGCCGACACCACCGCCGTGCTGCATGACCGCCTGGCCGCGTTGGGCGGCGAAGCCATCGTGCAGGCGCTGGCATCGCTGGATGCCTTGCCGCACCAGCCCCAACCGATCGACGGCGTGAATTACGCCCACAAGATTGAAAAAGCCGAAGCCGCACTGGATTGGGGTTTGCCCGCCGACGAATTGGCACGGCGCATCCGGGCATTTGACCCTTTCCCGGGCATGACCGTGCCCTTGACCACCACCAACGGCACCGAAACCCTCAAGCTGTGGCAGGCCGTGGCCGAGCCCCTGGCGGTGGCCGCCGCGCCGGGCACCGTGGTGCAGGCCGATGCCGCAGGGGTGCGCGTGGCCTGCGGACAAGGCCAGTTGTGCCTGACGCAGTTGCAGCGCCCGGGTGGCAAACGCCTGAACGCGGCCGACTTCTTGCATGGTTGCCCCCTGCAGCCTGGGCAAAGTCTGAAAGCGGCCGCCTGATGTTCTGGGCGGCACGCCTGCACCGGCATCCCGCTTTTGTGCAGGGCATGCGCGAGATCCTGCCGCAGTCCACCGGCATTGCCGCCTGGGGCGTGATGACCGGGGTGGCCATGGTCAAGTCGGGCATGAGCGTGTTCGAGTCGGTGGCCATGACGCTGCTGGTGTTCGCCGGCAGCTCGCAGCTGGCGGCCATCCCCTTGATCGTGGCCGGGGCACCGGTGTGGGTGATCATGGCGACCGCGTTTTGCGTCAATCTGCGCTTTGTGGTGTTCAGCCTGCACCTGCGCACCTACTTGATGCATTTGCCCCTGTGGCAGCGGCTGGTGCACGGCTACCTCACCACCGACATCAGCTATGTGCTGTTTGTCAAAAAGTTCCCTGTGGCTGCCCGCACGCCCGAAGGCTTGCTCGAACAAGAGGCGTATCTGGCCGGCAATGACAGCCTGAATTGGGCAGCCTGGATGCTGGCCAGCCTGGTCGGGATTGCGCTGGCCAACCTGATTCCGCCGGCCTGGGGGCTGGGGTTCGCAGGCATTTTGTGTTTGCTCGGCATCCAGTGCTCACTGGCCAGCTCGCGCATGCGGGTGCTGGCGGCGGCGATGGCTGGCTTTGTGGCGGTGGTGGCCTATGCCTTGCCCCTCAAGCTCAACATTGTGGTGGCCATCGCGGCGGCGGTGATGCTGTGCCTGGCGGTTGAAAAAGTCCGCCCCGTTTCGAGGGCTTCGGCATGAACGGCACCGATCTGTGGACCTTGGGCGTGATCGTGGGGCTGGCGTTGATCACCGTGTTCACGCGCAGTTTTTTCTTCATTTCCAGCAAGCCGTGGTCCTTGCCAGCATGGGCGCAAAAGGGGTTGCAATACGCGCCCATTGCGGCCATGTCGGCGGTGGTGGTGCCTGAAATTGTCACGGTGCAAGGGCAGCTGGTCAGCACTTGGCAAGATGCCCGCCTGTTTGCCGCTGCGGTAGGTGCGGGGGCTTATTTCTGGCGGCGCGATGTGCTGGTCACCATCGTGGCAGGCATGGCGGTGTATTTGCCGCTGCACCTGGGCTTGGGTTGGTGAGTGCCTGAGGTGGGTACGTGCCCAGAACAAATCTGCCTGACAGGCACTGTCAGACCGGGCTTTTAAAATCCTGATCATCTCCCCTCGTTTTTCTCACCCACATTCACACCATGAACGTCATCCGTTTTTCTGATCTGTGCGCCAGCGGCAAAGCTGCTGGTCAACGCGTTTTCATCCGCGCCGACCTGAACGTGCCACAGGCCGATGACGGCAGCATCACCGAAGACACCCGTGTGCGTGCCAGTGTGCCCTGCATCCAGATGGCGCTGGCCGCGGGTGCGGCTGTCATGGTCACTTCGCACCTGGGCCGCCCGACCGAAGGCGAGTTCAAGCCCGAAGATTCGCTGGCTCCGGTGGCCAAGCGCCTGGGTGAGCTGCTGGGCCGTGAAGTGCCGCTGGTTGCCAACTGGGTCGATGGCGTCACCGTGGCCCCCGGTCAGGTGGTGTTGCTCGAAAACTGCCGCGTCAACAAGGGCGAGAAAAAGAACAACGAAGAACTGGCCCGCAAGATGGCCGCGTTGTGCGACATCTTCGTGAACGATGCCTTTGGCACCGCCCACCGCGCCGAAGGCACCACCTACGGCATCGCCCAGTTTGCCCCGATCGCCTGTGCAGGCCCATTGCTGGCCGCCGAGATCGATGCGATTGGCAAGGCGCTGGCCGCGCCCAAGCGCCCGCTGGCGGCCATCGTGGCCGGGTCCAAGGTGTCCACCAAGCTGACCATCTTGAAGAGTCTGTCGCAAAACGTGGACCAGCTGATTGTGGGCGGCGGCATCGCCAACACTTTCATGTTGGCGGCCGGTCTGAAGATCGGCAAGAGCCTGGCCGAAGCCGATCTGGTGGACGAAGCCAAAGCCGTGATCAACGCCATGAAGGCCCGGGGTGCCGAGGTGCCGATCCCGACCGATGTGGTGACCGCCAAGACCTTCGCCGCCGATGCGGTGGCCACGGTCAAAAAAGCCACCGAGGTGGCCGACGATGACCTGATTCTGGACATCGGCCCCGAGACGGCGGCCCAACTGGCCGCTCAGCTCAAGGCTGCAGGCACCATCGTCTGGAACGGGCCCGTGGGCGTGTTCGAGTTCGATGCCTTTGCGAATGGCACAAAAGTCATTGCCCAGGCGATCGCCGAGTCCAGCGCTTTCAGCATTGCCGGTGGCGGCGACACCCTGGCCGCCATTGCCAAGTACGGCATTGAAAAGCAGGTGGGCTACATCTCCACCGGTGGCGGTGCGTTCTTGGAGATCCTCGAAGGCAAGACCCTGCCCGCGTTTGAGATTTTGGCCAAGCGCGCAGCGGCTTGATGAAGCGTCAGGGCTGAAGCCACCGACCTACAAGAGCCACCCGCAGGTCGGTGGCTTCAGCCCCGACACCGATCTCCCGGCGCCCAACAAAAAACCCCGCATCGCGGGGTTTTTTGTTTTGCACGAAAGCTTGTCAGGCTTGGGCCGCAGGCGGCAGGTTGCCTCGCACCGGGCTGGTCATGTTGCCTTTGAAGTCGGTCCAGCACTCGCGGGTGAAGTCATACATCTTGCAGTTGCGGGCGGTCTCGAAATACCACTTCCAGGAGAACGGTTGCACGATGATGCGGCCGGGCAGCATTTCTTCGAGCTTGGCTTGCGCCTTTTTCAGGCGGTACAGGGGCACGCTCATGTCCACGTGGTGGGCAGTGTGTTCCATGATGTGGTGCATCAGCGCGCCGATGTTGAACGGGAAGGTCAGGTGCACGGTGGTCGAAACAAATGGGGCCGCTTTGGTCCAGGCGGCCTTGTTGTCGTGCCAGGAGACCTTGACGTGCGTGTGATGCACATAAACCACAAAGCCGATCATGCTGTTCCAGAAGAAGAACGGCACGGCAAAACCCAGCAGCAGGGACAACCAGACCGACTGGCCTGTGCCGATGGCTGCACCAGCGATCACGGCCATCCAGATCACGGCGAACACGCTGACCAGCATGCTGTCCTTGAAGAAAATCGGGCGGCGTGTGGGCATGTGGGTTTTGTTGGGGAAGAACTCACGCTTCCACCAGATCTCGATCATGTAGTACAGACCAGGGGCCCAGC
>JACCDQ012167052.1_pt1 | contig 34276 bp, 28 predicted proteins | sample 7446031 | NCBI WGS metagenome assembly JACCDQ01 (sample SAMN15323442, study PRJNA562643) | freshwater metagenome | isolation source: river surface water | place: USA:Blue River Watershed | collected 2017-08-17 | reverse complement strand
ATACTACGAGCTTGTTCTTCTAAGCTGTAAACTTTCTTTTTGGGTCGTTTCTGAGATTTTCCGTAACCTGGGCGGTCAACCGAAATAAGATGAAAAGTATGTTGGAGCAAACTATCATCAAGCAAATTAATGTAGCCATCCCAAGAGCCTGGAGCTCCGTGAATAAATAACACTGGTTGAGCCGTATCAGCCCCAAAAGTTACATAATGAAGTTTGGTCGAGTCGTTCTCAATGATATGAAAGAGCGGTTTAGAAATTTTAGTAGCATAATGGGCTTTGAGTTCTTTCTCAGTCAAAATCCATCGACTAAAACACGAAACAAAAAGGGTACTGAGTGTCAGAAAAATTGCAATAAACTTTAGACGAGATTTCACTTTACGTAATTGACTGATAATAAACAATGAGTATAGTCATATAAACGCAGTTTGCACCCAAAACGTTTAGGTTAATGTAAATTTAACCTTATTTTAGTCCGAATTTTTTACCTGGCATAGCCTTGATAATCCCTTGAAATTCGAGATTGAGTAGGAGCGAAGCCAGCCGATTGAGTGGAATTTGGGTTTGCCAACTGAGTTCATCAATTTGCATTTGACCATTCGTGCGTAAGTGCGAAATTACTTGAGCTTCTTCATCAGTAAATATACTTAAATCAATGTCATTTTTCTTAAACTTTGCAGTTTCGGTGCTTTCTTCTAAATCCCAATTCAGAGCTTCAATGAGGTCGTCGATTTTGGTGTAAATATTGGCTTTATTTTTCTGAATGAGTTTATTGCAGCCCTCCGAAACTTTGTTTGCCAATGTGCCAGGAACGGCAAATACTTCTCGATGATAATTATTGGCAAACTCGGCCGTGACCATTGCTCCACCTTTGGCAGCAGATTCTACCACAATCGAAGCATCGCTTAGCCCTGCAATGATTCGATTGCGAGCCAAAAACATATTTCTGATGGGTTGTTTACCAAACGAGTGTTCGGAAATAATTCCGCCGTTGGTCACGATTTGCTCAATATATTTTTCGTGCTGAGAAGGATAAATAATATCAATTCCACTGGCCATTACGGCAATGGTTGGAAGTCCAAAATCAATGGCAGCTTTATGAGCAGCAATATCAATTCCGTAGGCTAAACCACTCACAATTAGTGGATTATAGTTTTTGGATTCTTCAACGATACTTTCCGTAACTTTTTTACCGTAGTCTGTTGCTTGGCGAGTACCAACAATCCCGATGGAACGATGATGGTCTAAGTTGGTAGTGCCTTTGTAATACAAAACCGCAGGTGCATCATAGAGTGGTTTCAATCGTGAAGGATAATTTTTATCCGTTGAGAAGAAAAGCTGAACGCCTTGTTTTTCAGCCTCTTTTAATGTTTTTTCAGCATCGGGAAGTAAATCTTTCTTTTTTAAGCCTTCAATGACAGTTTTACCGACACCAGGAACTTTGAGTAGTTTATCAGTTTTTGCTTTAAAAACATTTTCAGCTGAACCACAGTAGCTAATAAGTTGTCTAAAAAATACACTTCCTACTCCATCGACATTCGACAAGGCAATCTGATAAATTTTCTCCATGAACAGCAAAAGGTCTTTATAAAAGCAACAAAAGATTATTTTAAAATATATTCTCCCCAAATCGGGAAGTGGTCAGAATAGGGGGTTTCCGAAAAAGTTTTAAAACGCTTCACTTCGAGTTTTTTTTCGTCATAAAACAAATTATCAATTCTCAAAAAACCTGGTTGTCGATGGTAAGTAAAGCCAAAACCACGACCAGCGTCTTCAAAACTATTACTCAAATATTGTCTAATTTTTCCGTAGGCAAAACCATATGGCAACTCGTTCAAATCTCCGCAGACCATTACTGGATAGGGGCTTTCTTCAATCCATTTTTCCAGTTCTTTTACCTGAATCGCTCTATCCTCAAAACCTCCTCTAAGCTGATGATAAATCGTTTTGGCTTCTTTTTTTGCCAGTTCTTTATTCTCTTTGGCTTCAATGACTTTCTGTACACGCACACCCATTGAGCGTAATTGCACATTTATGACTCGAATCGTATCTTTTTTTATCACGATATCGGCCGAAAGTAAGCCATTATGATTCATTGACCAGTGTTTCTCTTCTTTTCTAATAATAGGAAACTTCGAGAAAATCGCCAAACCTATTTCTCCTTGTCCTCGGTCATTACCAGGCGTTGAGTGAACATACGTATAATATTTGTGTGTTCCTCTAAATTTTTTAATAGTTCTAAACTGCGGAAAGCCATCCCAATTATATAATTCTTGCAAACATTTAATATCTGCATCAATATCAACAGCTTTTTTTACAAGATTAATTGCATTGGTTGTATCATGGTCATGAACATACGTTACAGCATCGCACCACATCATATTATAGCTCATCACACTAAATCCTTTACTGGTATTACGGTTATTGATATTATGCCATGTAACTGTACGTAATAAGAAAGGGAATCCGATAAGTAATAACGCCAATGAGAGAAATGCACGTGGAGATAAACGTATAGCCCAAATTAGCATAAAAATGCCATTGGCTAATAGTACGAATGGCATTGACATCATAAAGAACCCTGCTAACCAATGTTTAACGCTTACCGAATAGCTTAGCTGATATACCAACAATGTATAGACTGCGAGTAAGATATTCAGTAAGAACAAAAAACGTTTAATTATTTCTCTTATCAACTGCATCGTTGGGTTGGGGCGATTTCTGTGCCTAAAATTACTATCTAAACTCGACTTTTTGAAATATATGAACTAAAAAAGCAGATAGAATGAAATTTAATTTCGTTTGAAAACATAAAATAAACGAGATTTGTGCCTTAAAGATGTAATCAATATACTATGAAAAAGAAATTGGTTGAATGGGTAAAAAGATATCTGCCCGCTGAAATAGTTTCAATAATTCTGACACTAATTTCGTCGGTTTTGGCTTATAAGTTCACAAGTAGCCATTTAACAACTGCTTTGATTGGTACTTGGGTTGGTAATATTGGTTACTTTGGAACCATTCTTCTGACGGATATTTTCCAAACAAATCGTGCTTTGGCATACAAAAATATGCCTTACACTTACAAAATCTTGATTCAAAATATTCGTGCGTTGATAGTTGAGTTTGGACTTGCTGAAGTTTTCGATAGCTTATTCGTTCGGCCGATGCTTATGTATCATTTTCCTATTTGGTTAGGGAATATATCAATAGGTATATTGCTTGCAAAGTTTACTGCCGATATTACTTTCTATATACCAGCAATCGTTGCTTATGAATTATCAAAGAAAAAATTTCGTAAATTTGAGTAGATATTCCAAGGTTTGTCTCTTAATTATCGCTTAAAATTTGTAAAATATTTAAAAATTGTCTATATTTGCATTAGAATTGTGAAAAAGGAGGAGCGAAGCCCTCCTTTTTTTCTTGTAAACTTGTTTCATAATAAATTACTGACTCATTGCTGATAAAATCTGAAGTTAAGAAACAAGTTTACTAATAACCAATTGCCAGCAACCAAAATATGAATACCAATACCGAAGTAAAACAGAAAATAGAGCAACTTTTAGAGCCATTACTCGAAAATGATAAATTTTTTATTGTTGATATAAAAGTATCGTTATCGAAAGTACACAGTAAAGTTACAATTCTGCTTGACTCCGATGAAGGTATCAAAATTGATGAATGTACAGCCATTAGCCGTCAATTAGGTACTGATATTGACGAAATGATGCCCGAAAAATACACACTCGAAGTATCTTCACCAGGGGTTGATTTTCCGTTAAAATCAGAACGGATGTATCGCAAAAATATTGGTCGTAGCTTAAAAGTTATCCAAAACGATGGTTCTGAAATAAAAGGAGTATTAGAAGCCGTTGAGGCCGAACAAATTACAATTATTGAAGAGAAGAAGCGTAAGAAAAACGAAGAAGTTGTGCCAATGGCCATTCCGTTTGGAAATATCAAGCAGTCAGAAGTAATTATTTCATTCAAATAATATTATAGAGTTTTTTTAAAACTATTGTGACGAATGATTTGTGAGTATAAACAGGTAGTGTTTTCTGCCAACTCATAAGTCATAACCGCTACAGCGGAACGTTCAGCATTCATAAATCATTTATAAACTATGCACAGTGGAGAATTAATAGCATCGTTCTCAGAATTTGCTCGTGAGAAAAACATCGACCGTCCAACCATGATTAAGGTTTTGGAAGATGTTTTCAGAACAATGATTCGTAAGAAATTTGGGTCAGACCATAATTTTGACGTTATCATCAATGCTGATAGTGGTGACTTAGAAATGTGGCGTACACGAGAAATCGTTGACGATAATTCAGAGGATATTTGGGATACTGATAAAATCATGCTCTCGGAAGCACAGAAAATTCAGCCTGACTTTGAAATTGGTGAAGAAGTAGCCGATGAAGTTAAACTCGAAGATTTTGGTCGTCGTGTTGTTCAAACGGCACGTCAGACTTTGATTCAAAAAATCAAAGATTTAGAAAAAGAAATGCTCTATATCAAATATAAAGATTTGGTCGGAGAGCTTATCATCGTTGAAGTATATCAGATTCTCGGTAAAGAATTAGTTTGTCTTGATAGCGAAGGTAATGAATTAGTGCTTCCAAAGACAGAACAAATACCAAAAGATAGACCGAGAAAGGGAACAAGCATTAAAGCTGTGGTTCATAAAGTTGAGATGAATAACGGAACGCCTCGTATTACGCTTTCTCGTACTTCACCAGTATTCCTTGAGCGTCTATTTGAGCAAGAAATACCTGAAATTTTAGATGGTTTGATTTCGGTTCGTAAAATTGTACGTGAGCCAGGCGAAAGAGCCAAAGTTGCTGTAGAGTCTTATGACGACCGCATTGACCCAGTAGGAGCATGTGTAGGTATGAAAGGTTCGAGAATTCATACAATCGTAAGAGAATTAGAAAATGAAAACATCGACGTTATTCAATGGACTGATAATCTTAACTTGTTGATTTCGAGAGCATTGAGTCCAGCAAAAATTAGTAATATACAAGTAGATAACGAACGCAAGCGTGTGGCCGTTTACCTCAAACCAGACCAAGTGTCGTTGGCTATTGGTAAAGGCGGTATGAATATCAAGTTGGCTGGTAAACTCGTTTCGATGGAACTTGATGTATTCCGTGACATCGAAGGAGAAGAAGACGAAGAAGACGTTGATTTATCAGAATTTGCTGATGAAATCGAAGATTGGGTACTCGACGAATTCCGCAAGATTGGTCTCGACACTGCAAAATCTGTATTAGCTATATCAAAAGAAGATATTGCTCGCCGTACAGAGTTAGAAGAAGAGACAATCGACGACGTATTAGGAATTTTGAGTAGAGAATTTGAATAAATCAAATACAAATATGTGATTTAAGGTTAAATCTATAAGTATATTTATATATTCTTGATAATCAAGATTATACAGTTTACATTTGTGGTATAGAATCCATAAACACAGAAAAGTAAGTTCTCTGAGAGTTTTGGACTTAGAGAAGAAGAGTAATAAATCCCTTAAAGGATAACAAAAACAGATTTTTAAATCAATTTATGACAGAACAAAAAGAAATGCGACTCAGCCTTGCGGCAAAGAAACTCAACGTTGGTATTGTAACAATCGTTGAAAAACTTGCCGGAAAAGGACATCGTATTGAAAATAATCCAAATGCCAAACTCAACTTTGAGTTATTGAATATTCTTGCAAAAGAATATAATAATAATTCATTGCTTGAAGATGGAGGTTCTCCAAAACCCCCAGCTGAAGAAGTGAAAACAACGTCTGCTGGTAACTCTGATATTTTATATTTCCGCCAACAAGCAAAAGTAGAAGATAAAAAGGAAGTAGAGCCTGCCAAACCAGCTGAGCCCGAAGTGATTCGTGCCGAGAGCAAGACCCATGGTCTAACAATTTTAGGTAAAATAGATTTGGATAAAAAATCTACTCCTCCACCTCCACCTGTACCAACTCCAGCAGTTGAGCCAGTAAAAGAGGTAGTAGTTGAGCCAGTTAAAGCTCAGGTTGAAGAAAAACAAGTTGAAGTAAAGGTAGAGTCAAAGGTGGAAGTTGTTGTACAACCAACTCCAGCTGTGGTTGAAGCCACTAAAGTGCCTGAGCCAAAAGAAGAACCCAAACCTCAAGAAACTGCCCCAGTGGTAGTTGAAGTATCAAAAGAGGAAGTTGTTGTGATACCAGAGCCAGTTAAGCCAGAGCCAAAACCTCAGCCTCAAAAGCGTCAAGAGTTTCCTCCTCGTCATCAACAACAAGGTGGAGGACAAAAACAGCCAACTGAGCGTCTTGACCCTCGTCAGCCATACAAAGCTGACCAACGACCTCCGCACAAAGCAGAACCAAAACCTGCTCCTGCTCCAGTAGCACCAGTAAAAAATATTCCAGATGAAATAGAGATTGAAGAAATAATCGAGCCAGAATTGATTCAAGCAAGAGGTGAAAAGCTTCAAGGTTTGAAAGTTTTAGGTCGTATTGAACTTCCTGTTGAGAAGAAATCATCTACTGCTGAGGATAGAGATAAACGTAAGCGTAAACGCAAACGTGTAAAGCGTGGTGAAAAAGTAACGGGTGCAGATGCAGTGGTAGCTCCTAAACCAAAAGTGCCTGCTCCTAATACAGCTGCAACTACTACTAATAATGCAGCTGCCAAAAAAGGCGACACAAAGAAGAAGAAAGAACGCAAAGAAGAAGTATCTCAGGTTCAAGTAAAAGAGCAAATCAAGCAAACGATGGCTCGTATGCAAACCAAAGGTCCTGATTTTGGTGCAAAATATAGAAAAGACAAACGTAGGTCTCGTGCAGACCAAGAAGAGCAACGTGTATTGCAGGAGCAAGAAGAGAGCAACATCTTGAAAGTAACAGAGTTTATCTCGGCCGCTGAATTGGCTTCCTTGATGGATGTTTCTGTGACTGATGTGATTTCGGCTGCCATGAAAATGGGTATGTTTGTATCTATCAATCAACGCCTTGATGCTGAAGCAATTCAAATGCTTGCTCTTGATTTTGATTTTGATGTACAGTTTATCACTGCTGAAGAAGAGGTGAAAGTTGATACGATTGAAAAAGAAGATGCAGAGGAAGATTTATCGCCAAGAGCTCCAATCGTAACAATCATGGGGCACGTTGACCACGGTAAAACCTCATTGCTCGACTACATTCGTCGCACAAAAGTTGCATCGGGTGAAGCGGGCGGTATCACGCAGCACATTGGTGCTTATGATGTAGAAATCAACGAAGGACCAAACAAAGGAAAGAAAATTGCTTTCCTTGATACTCCTGGTCACGAAGCTTTTACTGCCATGCGTGCAAGGGGAGCTAAAATCACCGACGTTGTAATCGTTGTAGTTGCAGCTGATGATAGTGTGATGCCTCAAACACGTGAAGCAATCAACCATGCTAAAAATGCAGGTGTTCCAATTGTATTTGCTATTAATAAAATTGATAAGCCAGGTGCAAATCCAGAAAAAATTCGTGAGGATTTATCAAAAGAAAATATATTGGTAGAAAGTTGGGGTGGTAAGTATCAAGAACAAGAAATTTCCGCCAAGAAAGGAATTGGTATAAACGAACTCCTCGATAAGGTATTACTTGAAGCTGAATTACTCGAACTTAAAGCTAATCCGAATAGGACTTCAGTTGGTTCGGTTGTTGAAGCATCGCTTGATAAAGGTCGTGGATATGTAACAACTGTTCTCGTTCAAAATGGTACACTAAAAGTAGGAGATGTAATTTTAGCTGGTCAATATTTTGGTCGTGTAAAGGCAATGGTAGATGCTACTGGAGCCAGAATTAAATCTGCGGGACCATCTACACCTGTACAGGTGCTTGGTTTGCCAGGAGCTCCTCAAGCTGGTGATAGGTTTAATGTGATGGATTCAGAACGTGAAGCACGTGATATTGCTAATAAGCGTGAACAAATTAATCGAGAGCAAAGTATTCGTGCTAAGAAGCATATTACACTCGAAGAGATTGGTCGCCGTAAAGCGATTGGAAACTTCCACCAGTTGAACGTAATTGTAAAAGGTGACGTGGATGGTTCGGTAGAAGCCCTTTCAGATTCACTACTGAAACTTTCGACCGAAGAGGTTCAAGTTGCAATCATTCACAAAGGTGTTGGTCAAATTTCAGAATCAGATGTATTGTTGGCTTCAACCGCCGATGCTATTGTGATTGGTTTCCAAGTAAGACCATCAAATAATGCACGAAAAATTGCCGATAACGAAGAAATTGAAATTCGTTTGTATTCAATTATCTACGATGCTATCAATGAAATTCGTGATGCTATGGAAGGATTACTTGCACCAAAAGTTGAGGAAACTGTGGTAGGTACTATCGAAGTTCGTGAGGTATTCAAGATAAGTAAAGTTGGTACAATTGCTGGTTGTTATGTAACCGATGGTTCGATAAAACGTAATAATAAAGTAAGATTAGTACGTGAAGGTATCGTTCTACACGAAGGCGAGATTCAACAGTTGAAACGTTTCAAAGATGATGTGAATGAAGTGAAATATGGTTTTGAGTGTGGTTTGAGCTTGAAAGGCTTTAATGACATCGAAATTGGAGATACACTTGAAAGCTTTGAAATTAAGGAAGTAAAACGTAAGCTATAATTTAGCTACACATAATATAAGAAAGCCTCTCATATTGAGAGGCTTTTTTTATTGACTAATATGCTGAACTAAACTCCTCTTTGCTATGGGTAATAATGTTTCTTCCAAAGGAAATGATAAATCTGTCTCGATTGAATAAACAGCTGGATTAGGAAGGTTTTTTTGTTGTTTTATCAAATTAATTTTAATATTTTCATAGCTATTTACAAAATTTCTTTCCCATTCTGATATAAAAGTTGTACTTAAAGAACGGTATTTTTCACTATGTCGCTCAAAAAGTGTTAGGCGATAAGAATAAACTCTTGTACTACGGTTTTGCCCATTGCTAAGGAAAAAGTAACCTTCATCAAGTTTTAAAGGAATAACCCCAACAGGGCTGATAAAAAGTTTACTCTCAACAAAATCATATATTTCACTTCCAACCGAGATAGCATTTTTAAAACGTTGAGTGGCATACTGAATAATTTCTTCAATTTCTTGCATAATGTTATTGTCTGCAATCATTTCTTCATAAATTAACTCTAAATTTTCAATCTGAATACCCGAAAGTCGCTTCGGGAAATGGTCTTTCAGAAAATTTTTATTATTCTTAAATGAGATTAAGTTGTTATGATGAAAAAATAAATCGGAGAGTTGAGGATAGATTTTCGTGTTATCGAAACACTCTTTTACCTTTTGTAGATATGCCAAAAGCGTGTATTTTTTTGCTTCAAAATCAATCGTACCATCTACCATCCAAGTTTCAGATAATTTGTCCATAGTATTTTTGAAATTGTTTACATTTCAAATTTAATAGAGAAACTGAAAACACAAACAGTTTTGCAAAAAAAGTTTATTGAAGCCCTTCTATAAAATTTTAAACTGCTTTTACTGTTGCTTTTGTTGAGACTAAATGCTCATTTTATGCTTGTTGAAGTGTTCAAAAATACTGAAACGGATATCACTGCTAATGTTTTCGACATTAAATAAATCTCGTGTCCAGAAAAAAGCAACGAAAGAAATAGTAGATTCGCCAAATTCAGTAAATCTTATAAAGGGCTTTGGCGATGGAGAAACAGAGGGGTTTTTACTAATCAACTCCAGTACAATCGTTTCTATTTGTCGAATATTTGCTTGATAATCAATTGTTGCGGCTACTTCAAACCTCGAAATATCGCTTAGGTGCGTCCAATTCTGGATTTGACTGGAGGTAAGCATAGAGTTCGGCAAAATGATATATTTGTCATCACGAGTGATGGCGGTGGTAGTTCGAAGTTTTATTTCTTTGATTTGACAAACCAAATCATTGACCACGATTACATCACCAACTTTAATAGAAGCATCAATCAATAGAATAATTCCCGAAACAAAATCTTTGAAAAGTGTTTGTAAACCAATGCCCAAACCAACCAAAAGAGCTGCCGAACCAGCTAAGATAACCGATATATCGAGCCCAACTACTTGTAGACCATTGGTGACTGTAAAGGTGATAATAATATATTTGAAAAGGCTATAAAGCGAATACTTTTTACCATCTTCAATTTTTTTTGTTCGATAAATCGCTCGTTTTGTTAAATAAAGTGCAATGATAGCAAGAATTATTAATAGTATAATTCCCAGAATTGATGAAACTCGGAAGTCAAATGCACCTATTTTTATTATCGAATAATTTAAAATTTCTTGAAAATTCATGGTGTTAGTTGATTAAAATAAGGAAAATTTGGGCTTTTACCCGTAAATACACCAATTTTTTAATCAGTAATACTGAATTTGTTTTCGTTTGAGTTTTCGCTCCATCGAAGCAATGGCCCTTGCAATGCTTTCTTCAAATGAAAAGCTGTGTTTTTTTATGAATTTATTTTCGGCGGGAAGTGTCACAACAATCTCGCACCACTGGTTACTTAGGTCGTGTTTGGCTCCTATTCGTAGCACAACTTTTACTCCAATAATATTTGACTGATGAGCCGTTAATTGTTTGATTTTTTCTTGCACAAAATTGATTAGACGCTCATTTGCGGTAAAGTGTGGGGTCTGGATACTAATATTCATACTTTTTAAAATAAATAATTGATAACTTCCTGAAAATCAGGCTTTTTTACAACATAGTCGGCCACTCGGTCGAGTCTTTTATCGGTCGAACAGAACGAAATACCAACACTTGCTTTATTAGTTAGGCAAATATCGTTTTCGCCATCTCCAATCATCATGGTATCCGAAAGTGAAATATCGTAATGTTCACAAATATGAGATAATGCATGGCTCTTACAGTAATCGTGTTTACAAATGCTGTGTTGATGCGGAAGAAAAAACGAAGGGATTTTTACTTCACCAGTGGCGTGGCTTTTTGAGAATTCGAGTTCGTTTGCTAAACTAAAATCCACCCCCAGTTTATTTTTAAGATGATTCGTGATACAATCGTAGCTGTCAGAAATAATTCCAACGATGTACCCACTTTGCCTGAGATGCTCTACCAAATCAAAGGCATTGGGTGTGATTTTAATCGAATCGGCCACATCAAGCAGTTCTTTTAGTGATTTTCCTCTCAATAGTTTGGCTATTTGTTTCGTACGAAGCATCGAATTATTTTGTGTGCATCTTATTTCGTGAAGCTGCTCAGTAAAATCGAACGCAAGGGCGGCGGTTTGTATAAAACTTCCTCTTGTAATGGTATTATCCATATCCAAAATCGCAATTTTCTTGAGTTTTCTGAGGTTCTCGCTAAGAGCAAAGTCCATTTGCTCTCGAATAACTTGAATATGTTCGTAAGTTTTTAAGTCTTGAAAACCCATTTTTTTTGATTTCTTCAGAATTACCGAAGCCACCTGACGTGACATTTGTCCGAGTGCTTCTACACTTTGCATACGGTTTTCAATATGCCCGATATTGATTTCTTCGATTCTGACATTTAGCTGAAACATATCGAGCAAAATACCAATGTCAACGCCATAGCCTTCTTCGAAATCAATTTGAGAGAAGTGCTCTTTTTTACCTGCTATCATTCCACTTAAAGGTTGTTTGAAAATCGGAAAGTTAGGGTAAAGGATTGATAATAAGGGCTTTGCTACCAGTTCGGTTACTCGGCCCGCTTGGCGTGTAAAATAAGATTTGACAAAATCAGCTCTATTATCGACTATCGGAAGTGTCAATAAATCAATAATATTGCTGGCGTAGCTTGTAATATCTGCATCTAAAAAAGCAATGATTTCGTTTTTGGCTACCATTACGCCATCTTTCATCGACGTTCCTTTGCCAAGTTTGGTACTGGTTATCACTTTACAGCCGAGCCTGTGGGCAACTTCAACGGTTTGGTCTTCTGATTTATCATCAACGACAATTATTTCAGAAACATTTGCCGATTTTTTAGCAGTTTCAATAACAAAACCAATGGTTTTTTCTTCGTTGAGGGCAGGAATTATTACAGTTATCATAATTTGGGCTATTTTAAAGTAAAACTAAATTTGGTAATCGACGAAACTTCTACATAGTAGCTAATGAAATGGTATGAGTAGCTAAAGAAAGAATTCCCCAACTAAGTGTTGGGGCTCTAAGCATAATGAAAAGTCGAAAGAACCGTTCATCGTATAAATACTAAATTGAAATCGTTCAATTGGACCATTTCCGATTTCTTGTCAACAAAGGTCCGCTTCAATACTTAGATATTTCTTAGATAAAAATTAGAAATTACTTAGAGGTTTTTTTTCTGTAAAAATGCTATTTACATTTGAACATAATTTTAAGCGTATCAAGAATGAAGATTTTAGTAGTAGAAGATGAGTTAAAAACATTACAAGCGATTCAGCAAGGGCTGATGGAGAACTTTTATGAAGTTGATATTGCTTATGATGGGCTTATTGCCAAGCAATTGGCCATGCGAAACTCCTATAATTGTATCATCACTGATATCATTATGCCTGGCCTAAATGGTTGGATGCTTATTCAGGAACTTCGCCAGCACGGAATTCAGACGCCTATCTTATTATTATCGGCACTCGGAGAAAGTGAAGATAAAATTACTGGATTTGATGTAGGTGCCGACCAATATTTAGTTAAACCATTTCAGTTTGCGGAGTTATTGGCACGGGTAAGGGCATTGACCAAGCGAGGAACAGATACATTGATTACCAATGACATTCTGAAATTTGCTGACCTTGAAGTAAACCTTGATACTAAGCGGATTAGTCGTGCAGGAAATGATGTAGAACTCACCGCACTTGAATTTCGATTGCTGGAGTATTTTTTACGAAATCAAGGACGAGTACTTTCTAAAAATCAAATTGCCGAAAATGTATGGGATGTGAATTTTGATAAAGGGACAAATTATATTGAGGTATATATCAATTATTTGAGAAAAAAAATTGATAAAAACTTTAATAAAAAATTGATTCATACGGTTTTTGGAATGGGCTATGTACTGAAAGAAGAATGAAACTAAGACAAGAAATAAGTCTTCGCTTTGTGGTGGTTGTAATGGCTATTTTGGGCATTACAATGCTCTCTGTGTATGTTTTTACGGCATTTTTTCTAAATAATAATTTTTATAGACGGCTCAATAATCGAGCTGAAACAGTTGTTGGGTGGTTAAGCCAGACAATAGAAAATAGAAAGGATATTGCCTTTTTAGAGAGTTTACTAAGGAACAGAAAAGACCAAATTACGGCCGAAGAAATTATTGTTTATGATGATAATAATCGCGTTATTTTTGTTTCGAACGCCGCTCAGGTGAAAGAGATAGAGTTGGATATTTTATCTGAAATAAAACAAAAAAAGAGTATTGAGTTTGAAGAAAAAGACCTCTATGGTGTAGGTATTTTGTATGAGCGAGCATATAAGCAGTATATCGTGATTGCAATGGCAAAAAATCAGTATGCTGACGAATTTCTGCAACAAATGCGGTTAATGATGCTCATTCTTTTAACTATTTCAACCATTTTTGTAGGATTTATTGGCTGGTTTTATGCTAAGAAAACACTCGAACCTATCGAGAAAATCGGCACAGAATTGAATAAGATTTTTCCGCAAAATCTCAATAAAAGACTTGAATTTAACCATAACACCGATGAAATAGGCAATCTGACTCTCACGATAAATAAACTTTTGGATAGAGTGGAGGAGGGTTTAGGACTACAAAAAATGTTTATTGGAAATGTTTCGCACGAATTGCAAAATCCGCTTACACGTATTAGCTCACAGTTGGAAGTAAGTTTATTGAAAGAGCGTAAACCAGCAGAATATCAATCAACAATTCTTTCTGCCTTGGAAGATATCACAGACTTGGTAAAACTTACGCAAAACTTGTTGAAATTATCAAGAGTGACAACTGATGCGAATGAGTTATTGGCTGAGTCGGTTCGGCTTGACGAATTATTGTTTGATGCCAAAGCATTTGTCTTAAAAAATAATCCAAAATACAAAATAGAGATAACTTTTGATGCTTTACCCGAAGAGCCCGAACATCTTTGTATTGTGGGCAATAATCCGTTGCTTAAAATTGCTTTCATTAATTTAGTACAAAATGCTTGCAAGTTTTCGTCGGATAATCGGGCTTTAATTAGTTTATCTGCTTCAGATTCGTGTAAGGTTATTCATATTGAAGATAAAGGAATCGGCATTGAGCCACAAGAAATTGCTTTTATTTTTCAGCCATTTTATCGCACAACCAAGACCTCCGAAATGAAAGGTTATGGTATTGGGTTATCGTTGGTTGATAGAATTATAAAAATGCACAATGGCAAAATAAAGGTAGTTTCTGAGCTTGGAAACGGGACAAAATTTTCTATTTTCTTCTAAATCAAAAAGGCGATACATTACTGCATCGCCTTTTCAAAAATACTTAATTAATTTTATTTGGCATAGGCCACACTTCTCATTTCACGGATAACCGTTACTTTAATTTGACCTGGGTATTGCATTTCTTTTTCAATTCTTTGAGAAATATCAAACGATAATTTGCTTGCGATTTCATCAGTTACGTTTTCTGAATCAACGATTACACGTAATTCACGACCCGCTTGGATTGCGTAGCATTTCTCAACACCATTGTAGCTTAATGCTAATGCCTCCAAGTCACGTAAGCGTTGTACGTAAGATTCCATCATTTCACGTCTTGCACCTGGACGAGAACCCGAAATTGAATCACAGATTTGAACAATTGGAGAAATCATTGAAGTCATCTCAATTTCATCGTGGTGAGCACCGATAGCATTGATGACTTCTGGATGTTCTTTGTATTTCTTGGCCAATTCCATACCCAAAAGTGCGTGTGGCAATTCTTGCTCTTCGTGCCATACTTTACCGATATCATGGAGTAAGCCTGCTCTTTTAGCTAACTTAGCATTTAAGCCAAGTTCTGATGCCATTGTGGCACACATTTTAGCTACCTCACGAGAGTGCTGGAGTAGGTTTTGTCCGTAAGATGAACGGAAACGCATTCTACCAATCATTCTGATTAATTCTGGATGTAACCCATGTACACCCAAATCTATTACAGTACGCTCTCCAATTTCATTGATTTCATTTTCAATGTCTTTCTTAGTTTTGGCCACAACCTCTTCGATACGAGCAGGGTGGATACGACCATCTTGCACTAAACGGTGTAATGATAAACGAGCAATTTCACGACGTACAGGGTCAAAACTTGAAATAACGATGGCTTCTGGGGTGTCGTCAACGATAACTTCTACACCAGTGGCTGCTTCTAAAGCACGGATGTTGCGTCCTTCACGACCAATCACTTTACCTTTAATTTCATCGCCTTCAATATTAAATACCGAAACGCAGTTTTCGATGGCTTGCTCGGCAGCAGTACGTTGAATTGTTTCGATGATAATCTTTTTCGACTCCTTGGTGGCGGTTAATTTAGCTTCTTCGATTGTTTGCTTAATAAAGCCAGATGCACGCGTTTCTGCTTCGCCTTTAATGGCATCTATTAATTGTTGTTTTGCTTGCTCGGCGGTTAAATTGGCAATTTTTTCTAATTGTGCTACCTGCTGACTAAGCATTACTTCCGCCTCTTCTTTACGCTTATTGGCTAATTCCATCTGCTTTTTTGCAGCTTCGGTTTGCTCATTTAGCTTTACTTGTAAGGTTTCAAGCTCTTTTTCTCGGCGGATATTTTGTTGTTCTAACTGAGCAGCTTGTTGTTTAGACTGCACAGCCTGTTGTTCCATTTGCTTTACACGTTGTTCGTTTTGTAAGATGATGTTCTTGCGTTTGTTGGAATCATCTTCAAACTCACTTTTAAGTTTCAAAAAATGCTCTTTAGCTTCCAACATTTTATCTTTTTTAATGTTTTCGGCGGTTTGTTGTGCATTTTTTATAACTTCATTGGCTCTAATCTCAGCATCTGCGTCTTTGCTTTGGAATGTTTTTTTGAGTAATGCTCTACCCACAAAAAAACCAATTGCCAGAGCAATTAAGTCAGTGAGGAGCATCATTATAACATTAGACATTTGATAGTTTTGTTAAAAAATTTATAAATAATTAGGGAATAATAAGTTCGGGATTTTATAATGATATATTGTATTTTGATAAATATACGAAAATATCCTTAATATAAAATCATGATTACCACTAAGTAATTGAACGAATTAAACATAGTAAACCTGAATAGCTTTTTGCCAAGCCCGACGGGTAAAAAGAAGAAGTATTTGAAACGTAAGTGAAGAATAAATAATCGTACAGTAAAAGTAATTTCAACTGGTATTTTATTCTCAACCAAGAGTTAGGCGTTGGTCTATATCATCAAGCCTTTGTTTGAGCGATTGTTGCAAAAGTTTATATTTATCTTGGTTTTTTTGAGATTCGACCATACCCTCAATGGCCACTGTCAATAAAAAATCCATAGAATCCATCTCTCCGCCACTATGGCTTTTGCTAAACGTATCAAGTCGTCGGTTGACAACAATGGCTGCTTTTCTAAAATATGGCTCCATTTCGGGATGAACTTTGAGTGTGATTACTCGATTCGATACCTTCAACCCAATTTCTATTTTTTCAGTTTCTGCCATTCTGCAACCAATCTTTAACTGTCAATTCAAAAAAAATGGTTTTATATTTTTATAAACGTACAGAGTTCTGCTCCTAAAGTGTTTATAATCAAACCATTTTATTATACATCACACACATTCACTTGATTATTCTTCGTTTAACAAAGCAATACACGCATCAATCTCTTGTATTAGTTCAGTGATTGTTTTCTTAATTTCTACGCTGTCTGTTGACTTTTTAGCTTTATTCGCTACAATTTTAACACTTTCTTTTTGAATTTCTTTACTTTTTTCAAGAAAATCTTGTTTTTTTAGTTTCTCATTCAGATTTGCAATCTCTCTTTTGTGTTCTGCGATGCTTTTCTGTAAGGTATTTATCTGCGATTTTAATGCCAAGATTTCCTCCTGAGCTTCTGATTTTTCAGAAAATAGATTATTAACGAGTTTATTGAAACGAGCGAACACCAAAGCGTTTTCCTCCCTCATAATACCCTCCATATATTTTTCCTCAACGGTCTTGCTCATCTTTCAGGGTTATTTGTTCAGTGATTTTTTTGCAGCTTGTTTAAAATCGGCAATTAAATCTCGGATGTCTTCTAATCCAACCGAACAACGGATTAGCCCCTCAGTAATACCAAGTTTGGCCTTATCTTCTTTTGAAAGTTTTGAGTGTGTTGTGGTATTCGGATTGGTGATGATTGTACGTGAATCACCCAAATTTGAAGAGTTCGAGGCAATCTTCACGAGTTGGGTAAATTTGTTTACACGTTCAAATCCTCCCTCCAACTCAAATGTTACCATAGCTCCACCTGCTTTCATCTGTTTTTTTGCCAATTCGTATTGTGGATGTGTAGGTAAATGTGGATATTTTACATTCATTATACCATCCATTTTCTCTAAGGCTTTGGCCAATTTTACGGCGTTTTCGCAATGACGAGCCATGCGAATTTCGAGGGTTTCGAGGCTTTTCGATAAAACCCACGCATTAAATGGTGACATTGACGGCCCTGTATGGCGGCAGAAAAAACGAATTGGAGCTATTAATTCTTTTGTTCCTGTGATTATTCCACCTAAAACACGTCCTTGACCATCCATAAATTTTGTGGCCGAATGTACAATAAGGTTTGCACCAAAATCAGTTGGTGTGTGGATGATTGGCGTAGCAAAACAATTATCTACGTAGTAAATAAGATTATGTTTTTTTGCTAAACGACCAATCATGGCCATATCTACTAACTCCAAGCCTGGGTTTGATGGAGTTTCAAGATAAACCATTTTTGTGTTTGGCTGAATTGCTGCTTCCCAATCGCTTTCTGGGGCAGTAGCATCAAGATAGGTGTGAGTGATTCCCCATTTCGACAAGATTTGAGTTAGAATTTGGTGAGCCGAGCCAAATAAAGCACGAGAAGCTACTACGTGGTCGCCTGATTTTAGATGAGCTGCAAAACCAGCAAAAACTGCAGCCATGCCAGTTGCAGTGGCAATTCCTTCTTCGCAGTTTTCGAGCATGCACACTTTATCGACAAATTCTTGTACTGATGGATTTGAGAAGCGTGTATAAATATTACCTTCGATGGTTTCATCGAAAATGGCTTTTCCTTGTTCGGCATCTTCAAAACAAAAACTACTTGTCAGAAATAGTGGTGTAGAATGTTCTCTGTATTGTGAGCGTTTGGTTTGAATTCTTATAGCTTTGGTTTGTTTTTCCATGGTTGTTTTCAGTCAAATTTCTTTGGGTTTTAGGCAAGCGTACGGCCAGGTCTTTTATTCATCAAATTTTCCAGCTTTGTAATTTTTTAGCCAATCTTTATCAACTCCACCAATGGTTTCGAAAAAAGGAATGAAGTATTTTAGCATATCGGCTTCAAAATTACCAGTAGTTTGGAATGGTTCTGCAAAAATAACTGATTTACGAGGGTAATCAAAGCCCGACATAATAATTGGCACTTTTGCTTGGTGTGCCATGTAATAAAAACCTGTTTTTAGTTTACTTACGTTTTTTCGAGTTCCTTCTGGGGCGATAGCAACCAACAGGTTTTCGTGACTATTGAAAGTATCGGCTACTTGCTGAACAAAGTTTGTGCTTTTGTGTCGATAGACAGGCGTTCCTCCTAAAGCTCGGAAAATCCAGCCAAATGGTGGTTTGAAAAGTTCGGCTTTCCCAAGATATTTTATATCTAAGCCAATCGTTGGGCGAGTACAAAGACCAACAAAGAAATCGGAGGTTCGGGCATGTGGAGCAACTACAAAAAGGCCTTTCTTTAAATTTTTAGGTACATTTATTACTTTCCAGCCTAATAAACGAAAGCTTGTTTTAAATATCCAGTTTAGCATAGCAGTTAGGTTTATAATTTTACTTTTATCTGACCTCGATTTATACATTTATGACTGTTGTAGCATCAATGTGGTAAATTTTGAATGATAATAAAAGGTTTTGGACTAAAACAAATGACAAAAATGAAAAGAGCCAGCCATCCGAGTATTTTTCTTTCAATCGTAAGAGGTTTCATATCGTATGTTTTTGGGTGATAAACACCCAAGAATCGACCAATCATCAGCCCAAATGCTAAAAAACCTGAGTATCCTTCTATCGTTGGGAAAAAATATGAAATAACCAATTGTATTGAAACAACAGATAAAGCAATGAGCCAGTTGGTTATAACATTTTCGGTGATTTTCGAAAAACACAAGTAATTGAACATGATGAAGGCTGCAAACTTTGCAATTAATTCAAGAAATAGCTGAGTATCTTGTGTTGTAAATTCGTGAGCGTTGAAAAAACCTAATCCAGCATAGAATACGAATCCAGTAAATAGAATTGGCGAAACGATATTAAATGCACGGTCTCCGATAAGTCCATAAAGAATATGTCCACCGTCGAGTTGACCAATTGGAAAAAGATTAAGGGCTGTAAAGAATAATGATAAATAACCCGCAAATATTATAGGATAGTTGGTGTAAAGATATGGGTGGGGGAGTTCGCCAGTTGCTACATACTGCTCAAAGAAATTAAAGAGTAAGCTATCGCCCAGTTTGATTGAAATATAATCGGGGCTTGTTTCGAGAAATTTACCGTAGTCGTTACCGTATTGTTTGAAAACAGGGAAAAGTTCAAAGACATAATTGAGATTGGGTAGGTGTGTAAAACCATACCAAAGCACCAATAAAGCAGCTACGAATCCTGCCAATGGGCCTGCGATACCAATATCAAAGTATTTAACTCGAGACTCGAGGCGTTCCTTAATGCGAATAAATGCACCAAGAGTGCCGAAAGTAGAGGTTATTCCACCAAACCATAGAGGAATATAAAACGGTAGAGTCACTTCGGTTCGGTGTTTTTTAGCCGTAAAATAATGCCCAAATTCATGAATAGTTAGAACCCCTAAAAATGGAACTGAATATTTTAGACCTTCAAGAAACTCATGCCATCCGAGGGGGCTCTGACCGAAAAAAAAAGGCCTTCCGTAAATCCATTCGGCACCTGTTAGTGTAGCAGAAATAAGAGTAATAATGAATAACGAAATTTGTATTACGAGCGTACGCTGTTGATTCATTGGTTAGGTTTGTTGTATGCCACAAAGTAACAACTTAAAATATGTTTTTACAATATTCTATGATAGAAGTAGGCGGCTCAACTAAAATTGTTTGCATGCCGAGTGCCTTTGCTGATTCGATATTGTGCAAATTATCATCGAAAAAAATTACTTCATTGGGTTGAAGTTTATTCGTGCGTAAAACTTCACGATAGATTTCGGCATCGGGTTTCCATAAGCCCATTTCATATGAAAGATAAAGTTTATCAAATAATTCGTTTAGACTCCGAATCCCATGCGTTTTTTTTAAATAATTATTAGAAGCAGTTATATGAATATTATTTGTATTACTTAATAGGTAAACAGGGTATTTTTGGCGGATATTATGAATTAAATCAATTCTATCGGTAGGGATATCAAGCAGAATGGCATTCCATGCAGTGTCAACTTCGTGGTCGGATAGCGGAAAGCCGAGTGTTTGCCTAATTACATCTCTGAATTCTTCATCAGTGAACTGCCCACTTTCGTACCGTCTGAAGATTTGGTCTTCGGTGATTCTTTTTTCGATGTAAGAAACGGGTTTTGAAGTAAACTTTGCAAATGCTTGATAGATTCTTTGAAACTCGATATTGATAATGACGTTTCCGAAGTCGAAAATTACGGCTTTGAATTTCATATAGATTTAGAATAGGATTGTTAGTGTTTGTGTTTAGTTTCGGATGCTTAAAAGAAACGACTTGTAGAGAAGATTATTTTACATAAACAGAAATAGCAGCCAATTTTGGCTGCTATTTCTGTTTATTGAGATAAAAGTAAAGTCATAACTCACCACTTTTGAGCATGTTATAAATGGTAGATTTTCCGATATCGAGTTTGTCGGCAACAAGCAGAACATCGTCATCGTATTTGTTTAAGAAATGACGAATGATTCGGCGTGTGTATTCTCTGAGTGTTACTTCTTCGAGCAAAAAGGCTCCTTCTGGTTTGATTGAATTAAATGTAATATCTTCTGATGCAATCAAATCATCGGTTGCCATTACGCAAGCCAGTTCGATAATTGCTTTTAACTCACGTACGTTTCCTGGAAAAGAATATCCCAAAAGCTTTTGTGAAGCTTCGTTCGTAAGACTTACTTTAGGCATTCGGTTTTTCTTACAATAGTCTTCAATAAAGAATTTTGAAAGCAAAACGATGTCGTTTCCACGTTCACGAAGCGGAGGAAGGGGAATGTTTAAACCTAATAAGCGGTAATACAAATCTTCACGGAAATTACCTTTTTGTACTTCTTCGGCCAAATTTCTATGAGTAGCTACAATTATTCTACAATCTATTTTAACCACTTGGTTGCCTCCAACTCTCGTGACTTCTTGCTCCTGTAAAACACGCAAGATTTTGGCTTGCATGGTTAGTTCCATTTCTCCGATTTCATCCAGAAACAAGGTGCCACCAGTTGCTTCTTCAAATTTTCCTATTCGGCGATTCATCGCCCCTGTAAAAGCCCCTTTTTCGTGTCCAAATAGCTCACTTTCCACCAAATCCTTCGGAATTGCGGCCATATTTACTGCCACAAAAGGCTTTTTGTTTCGAGCTGAATTGTGGTGAATTGCTTTAGCTACTAATTCTTTTCCTGTTCCAGTTTCGCCGTAAATCGAGACATTGATATTGCTTTTCGAGGCCTTTTCCATCAAATTAAAGACTCTTTGCAAGGCTGGACTATTGCCTTTGATAGCTTTATCGAATTCGTATTTTTCACGAACTTCTTCTCGAAGTTGAGAAATTTCGGCTCTTAATTGTTGCGTTTCTTTGATTTTCAGAATCGAATTCCACAACCGCTCCTTGGTGTTTTCATCTTTTACGATGTAATCGTATGCACCATTTTTGAGTAACTGAACAGCCGTTGCAATATCTTCTTGTCCTGAAATGATAATAACAGGAATATCGGAATATTCTTTTTGAATTCTCTTCAGAACCGTCTCTCCGTCCATATCGGGCAACGAATAATCGAGCGTTATGGCAATTGGGCGGCGGTAAAGATTATCGAGTAAGCCCTTCCCTGTTTCAAACCTTTCAACTACATAATCAGGATTGAGCGTTAGATGATACTCGAGCATTGCTCCATAGAAGGCATCATCTTCTACAATAAATATTGTTTGTGTATTGTCCATTATTTATGTATCCAATTTTTGTTCAATTTCCATAAAATATTTTTCATTTCCAAATAATGGAAGTTTTGTAAATTTGTTTGTTTTGTAAGTATTTGATAATTAATGAGTTATGTTCTTTATTGAAATTGGCAAAAGAATTGAAATACATTATTCATCTTAACTAACATGGAAATCACGATGAAAAAACAACTCTTAATAATTGACGATAACGAAATGTTATTGGGTTTAATGAATTACTGTTATAGTGAAAAATTTGAACTTTTTTTATGCCAAAGTCTAAACGAGGCAAAGGGCTATTTGAAGAATGGTTTATTTCCAGATGCCATTGTTACTGACTTAAATTTACCTGATGAAGATGGTAAATCTTTTATTTCGTACTTGAAAACCAATCCATTATATATCAATACTCCGTTAATTGTTTTATCGGGTGAAGAAAAAAGCCAAAGCCGAATTGAGTGCCTCAAACTCGGGGCAGATGATTACGTGATGAAGCCATTTCACCCCGAAGAGTTAGAAATTCGAATCGAAAAACAACTAAGTGCGGTACCTGCTTCGACGAGCTCGCTTAGTCTAAACTTTGAAGGAAACCGTAAGGATGATTCAGATAATGGAAGTTTTTTGACTCCAAAATCATCATTCCGTAAACGTGCTTTCGATATTATGGTGGCTGGTTCAGCCTTACTTGTGCTTTCTCCAATTTTACTGATAGTTGCTATTTTAATTAAGTTAGACTCAAAAGGCCCCGTATTTTTCTTCTCGAAGAGAATCGGGGCTGGTTACAAAGTTTTTGAACTTTACAAGTTTCGCACGATGCGTACGGGAGCCGAGAAAGAAATTAAAAATATGGCTCATTTGAATATGTATGAAACTGAAAAGCAAGAAGAAAACCCTGAAACAGATGGTAATTTGATTGATGATTCAGGCTGGAAGAACGAAGATAAATTATTGGATTCTCAGAATCAAAAATCAGCTTTTTTGAAATTTAAAAATGACCCAAGAATCACAAAACTGGGTGCTTTTTTGCGAAACACGAGTATCGACGAAATTCCGCAATTAATCAATATCATCAAAGGAGATATGTCGTTGGTTGGGAATCGCCCACTACCATTATATGAAGCTGAGAAATTGACAAAAGACGAATCAATAGCCAGATTTTTAGCTCCTGCTGGTCTGACGGGTCTTTGGCAAGTGACCAAAAGAGGAAAAGGCGAACTATCTGCCAAAGAACGCCAAGATTTAGATAATACTTACGCATATCGCCACGATTGGAAATTTGATTTAACCTTAATCGCCAAAACAGTTCCTGCTTTGTTTCAATCTGAAAAAATGTGATGCTTCGACTTCGCTCAGCAACCCATTTCAAGTGTTCTACAAAATTTTCAAAGAATTTTTCTTAATAATTTACTACAATGACAGCATTAATCATATATCTCGCATTTGCAGTTGCTTACGTATTATTCTTTGCGATTGCCTCAAAGTTTCAACGTAATAAGTCTGCAAACCAAAATCAAGTTTCAGATGTAAATTTTTTGTTCATGATTCCAGCTTATAAAGAAGATGCCGTGATTATCGAAACTGTGAAAAATGTACTTTCTCAAGCTGATTTCGGAGTGACCGATGAGGTAGTGGTAATTGCCGACCAATTGAAAAAAGAAACAATTAAAGCATTAGAGACATTAAATATAACTGTAATAGAAGTTTTCTTTGAGAAAAGTACGAAAGCAAAGTCTATTAACCGAGCTATGAAAGCTTTGAGTTTATGGGGAACGAAACATGACGCAGTTGTACTTCTTGATGCTGATAATCATTTAGTTGAGGGGTTTATAACGAAAACTAAAGCCTCGTTTGCGGTTGGAAATAAAATCATTCAGACACACCGCATTGCCAAAAATCTTGATACTCCGATGGCTAAATTAGATGCTATTAGCGAAGAAATTAATAACTCAGTGTTCCGTTTGGGACATTCTAATGTTGGTCTTTCGGCTGCTTTGATTGGTTCGGGTTTAGTAATGGACTACGAAATGTTTAGAGCATACCTCAATAAAATTGATGTAGTAAGTGGCTTTGATAAGCAATTAGAGCTGGATATTATGAATGATAAACGCAAGATTGAGTATATGCAAGATGCGTATATTTTGGATGAAAAAGTAAAAAATACAGAAGTCTTTGAAACGCAACGCACACGTTGGATTGCTGCACAATGGAATTTTGCGAAACAAAACTTTGCAAAAGCATGGATAGAATTAGTGAAAAATGGAAATGTTGATTTCTTCAATAAAGTGATTCAATTTGTGTTGCCTCCAAGATTAATTTTGCTTGGAATGCTTGGTTTAATGCTGATAATCAGTGTGTTATTTAATTATTTCCTTGCTGAAATAGTAGTACTGAATATTGCTCTTTGGCTTGGTTTTCTACTGGCAACACCAACTTACTTATTGAAAACAATCAATGTTTCGATTTTTTTTGAATTACCCAAAGTATTGATAAGCATGGTCAAAGCTGTTTTCAAAATCGGAAAAGCCAAACAAACATTTTTGCATACACCACACGGAGTTTAAATGATGTAGCACAAGTTTCCAACTTGTAACTGACAAACACTAATCTGGCGAATTAGGAAATTCGCCCCACAAATATGAAAATCGGTATCGAAGCACAAAGAATTTTTCGCCCAAAGAAACACGGCATGGATATATATGCTCTCGAACTTATCAGAGCGATTCAGCAATTAGATACACAAAACGAATATGTTGTTTTTGTGAAACCAGATAAAGATGTGTGCTTACAGTCAAGCCAAAACCTCAAAGTAGTAGAAGTGAAAGGTAAAACATACATTGATTGGGAGCAGATTTCATTACCGAAAGCTATTGAGCAAGAAAATATTGATTTGATGCACTTTACTTCAAATACGGCTTCGGTAAATATCAAATGTCCGTTTATTCTGACGCTTCATGATATTATTTATTTGGAGAAGTTCTTTTCAAAAGGTTCTTTATATCAAGTTGCTGGACATTTTTATCGTCGATGGAATGTGCCGAAAATCGCACCAAAAGCCGAATACGTCCTCACTGTATCGGAGTTTGAAAAATTACAAATACAGAAATCACTTGGCATAAAATACACTCAATTAAAAGCAATATATAATGCTTATAATCAGAATTTTAGAATGATTGAAGATGAGGAAGCTTTGGAGCAAGTAAGAAAAAAATACAATTTGCCATGCGATTTTATTTTCTTTTTGGGGAATAAAGCCCCTAAGAAGAACATGAAACGAGTGTTAGAAGCATACGCTGCTTATATAGACCAAAACCTTACTCCTCTAAATTTAGTGATTGCCGAAAGTTCAGAAAATGATATAATGCAATTATTAACAGAAATTAACCGCAAAGATATTTTCGAAAAAATTATTCTTACAGGTTATGTTCAACATTCTGAGTTACCATATATATATAATTTGGCTACCTTGTTTTTGTATCCTTCATTGCGAGAGAGTTTCGGTATCCCAATCATCGAAGCAATGGCTTGTGGAACACCAGTAATTACCTCGAATACGAGTGCAATGCCCGAAGTAGCCGATGATGCAGCCATGTTGGTTAATCCATTCGATGTAGAGGCCATTACTCAAGCAATAAAAAAGGTTTTAGAAAATAAAAAATTGTATAATCACTTGAAATACAGTGGTTTGAATCGTGCAATGGCTTTTTCGTGGGAAAATACCGCTCAGAAAACTATCAATCTTTATAATGATATTTTGATGGAAACTTTTGCCTAACACAAAAATAAACAACTCTACAATGAAAATCTTAGAAATAATATTTTGGGCTTTATTTGGAATTACGTTTTATGCCTACATCGGATACGGAATTTTAATTTGGCTAATGGTCAAAGTCAAATCTATATTTATTAAAAGCAAAGCCCTCAACGACGATTACTTACCCAATATAACACTCTTAATTGCCGCCTACAACGAACAAGATTGCGTAGAAGATAAAATCAAAAATTCGTTGGTGTTAGATTACCCCAAAGATAAGATTAAGATTGCTTTTGTGACTGATGGTTCAACTGATAAAACCTCCGAAATTATAAGACAATACGCTGATATTCAGTTGTTTCATAAAGATGGAAGAAGTGGAAAAATGGCAGCCATTAACCGAGTGATGCCATTGATTGATTCTTCAATTACGATTTTTTCTGATGCCAATGCTATGTTAAATTCTGAATCGGTGAGAGAGATTGTAAAACATTTTTCAAATGAAAAAGTGGGAGTTGTGGCAGGTGAAAAACGTATCATGAAAACAACTGGAAAAACCGCCGAAGTGGGTGAAGGAATCTATTGGAAATATGAGAGTTTCTTGAAAAAGCTTGATTCCGAACTTTATTCAGCTGTTGGAGCCGCTGGCGAATTATACGCTATCCGAACCGAGCTTTTCGAAGAATTAGAAGCAGATACATTACTCGACGATTTTGTGCTTTCCTTAAAAATATGCCAAAAAGGCTACGTAACCGCCTACGAACCAAACGCTTATGCGACCGAAACTGCCTCATTAAATAGTGCCGAAGAACTAAAACGCAAAATCAGAATTTGTGCAGGCGGTTTTCAGTCAACTTTCAGACTGACTGGATTATTGAACCCATTCCAAAACGGTCTTTTAACTTTTCAGTATGTCTCACATCGTTTATTAAGATGGGTTGTTGTTCCTTTTGCTTTGATTTTTCTTTTGTTCGTAAATTTGTTCTTAATTCAGCAAAATCAATTTTACCTCTTTTCGTTCATTGCTCAAATAGTATTCTACTCAATGGCGTTCTTAGGTTTTTATTACGAAAAGCTTGGTAAGAAAGTCAAGATTCTGTATGTGCCTTACTACTTTTCGTTGATGAATTATTCAGCTTTAGCAGGTTTCAAAAGATTCTTGAACAATCAGCAAAATGTTGTCTGGGAAAAAGCTTTGAGAGCTTAGTTTTAGCATTATATCTGATTATATAATAGTTGTTCTGTTCCATAATTAAGAATAAATTCCAATATATGGATATTTTTATTATTTATTAGTATTGATAATCAGGTATTTATGTGATTGGTATAGTTTCTGAGTAGGAAATAGTACATGTGAACCACCTCATAAAATGTATTTCAAAAATATAGCAGAAATAACTCAAGATAAAGTTGATAATTTTAAATTGAGTAACAATTTTTTATTAGTATTTATTGCTGAGAAGTCAGCATCTGATGCTGAACCTCTTATCAGTTTACTAAGTACTAATGGGATTAAATTCTTTGGCGGAATTTATCCAACAATTATTCATGATACCACTAACTATCATGATGGACTTTTAATCATTGAAATTTCTTCAGTGCAGGAAGTAGTTACGTTTTCGATGAAAGATGAGTCTTCATTCAGAGAAATACAAAACCTTGATAAAGTAAATACTGCTATATTGCTCATTGATGCGATGGTTTCAGAGACTGACCTATTGCTAAAAAGAGTGTATGGTTTACTTAATAATAAAATAAATATTGTTGGTGGTGGAGCTGGTTTTATGAGCTTCGAACAACAGCCTTGCATCTTTACACAAGATGGTATGTTTGAGGATGGAGCGGTTTTGGCCTTGATGAATAATAAAAGCAAAATTGGAGTAAAACATGGATGGGAAGTGTTTGCTGGCCCTTTTATTGCAACTTCGACCGACAAAAATGTTATCAAAGAACTCAACTGGCGGCCCGCTTTAGAGGTGTATCAAGAAGTTATAGAGGCTAATTCTGATAATAAATTTACAGAAAATAATTTTATCGATATTGCCAAAATATTTCCGTTTGGAATTTACAAAGAAGGGGCCGAGTTTGTTGTTAGAGACCCGATTGCCATCAATGAGGCAGGCGAAATTGTTTGTATTTCGGAAGTTCCCGAAAATTCAACCTTACAAATTCTTACAGGTGACCCCGAAAAGCTGATTCTTGCTGCTCGCCATGTTGCCAACAAGACACTGCACGATGAGTCAGATGCAAATTGCTTAATGGTTTTTGACTGTATTACTCGCGTGATGTATCTGGGTAGCCAATTTGAAGATGAGCTAAAAGCAATGCGAGATGTGTATTCAGATAAAAATTGTAAGATAAGAGGGGTTTCAACGTTGGGAGAGATTGCATCATCAGGCATGGGATTTGTTGATTTCTACAACAAAACAATTGTAGCAAGTAGCCTTTACAACTAAATGGAAACAGGAATAAAGATTGATATTGCACGTGAGATTTCATTATTGTATGAACTATCGCTTTCAATAGGTAATTCATTAGAATTAAAAAAAAATTGTGCCGACTTTCTAAGCGTGTGGATGCGGCAAAAAAATATTGATTTTGGCTCTATTTGGCTTAAAAATAAAGTTTTAGACCTGCCAAATTCCGAAAATTTTACTTTGGTCTATGCCAATCCTGAATTTAGTACGGATAAAAAGGAAATTACACTTAACCACTATTTTATGAGTCATCTCGAGGGGAATGGCGGCGTTTGCATCCAAAGCGATACGCCCCATTTTCAAGAGATAATTACCGAAAAAAATATTATTGACGGTTGCTATTGGATAATACCATTACCTGAACTGGGTTTTATAAAATTTTATTTTAGTCCCAAAAATCTCTCTCAAGTTGCTTTTGATTCAAGTGAAGTAAAAAAGGCAAGCAAAGTAATACGTAAATTTGGTGTTACTTTGCAATCTTGCCTCCTTCATAATCAAGTCATTGGCTATCAAGAAGAACTCAAAAAACTGGCTGTCGTTGCCGAAAAAACCGATAATGCCATTGTTATTACCGATGCAAAAGGAAAAATAGAATGGATAAACGAAGGTTTTAGCCGAATTACGGGTTATACATTAGAGGAAGTAAAAGGAAGAACTCCTGGTGAGGTTTTACAAGGAAGTGAAACAAATCCTGAAACTAAAAAATTTATAGGCGAGCAATTACGCCAAAGAAATAGTTTCAGAACAGAAATCTTAAATTATTCTAAGACTGGACACAAATATTGGGTCGAACTTTCGATTCAAGCAATCTATGATAATGATGGTAATTTGACCAATTTTATAGCGGTTGAATCTGATATAACTGAACGAAAAAAATACGAATCAGAACTCCAACATGCAAAAGAAAAAGCCGAGGAAGCCAGCCGAGTAAAACAAGAGTTCATGGCTGTTGTGAGTCATGAAATTCGGACTCCTCTCAATGCAATCATGGGGATGACTAACTTGATTCAGAAAACAAGCCTCAGTCCACTTCAGTCTGATTATATTAGTACAGTTCAAATTTCGGCCGATAATCTGCAAGGTATCATCAACTCGATTTTAGATTTTTCTAAAATTGAAGCTGGCAAAATGTCGCTTCAAAAAATTCCGTTTAATCTCAAAAAAATTCTACAAAATATCATTAGTAGCAATGAGTTTAGAGCTGAGCAAAAAGGCATTGGTCTATTTCTGAAATTTGATGAAAAACTCAATGCCACGCTTTTAGGAGACCCTATTCGTTTGAGCCAAGTTTTATTAAATTTAGTGAGTAATGCTATTAAATTTACTGATATAGGCAAAATTATTATCGAAGCCCGTGTTGTTACAAAAATGAATAATGCCCTTGTGGTAGAATTTAATGTGATTGATACAGGAAAAGGAATTTCTCCCGAAAAACATAAGCTAATTTTTGAAAGCTTCACGCAAGAAGACTCAAGTATTAGTCGAAAATACGGTGGTACGGGCTTAGGATTGAGCATTTCGAAGCAATTAGTTGAATTAATGGGGGGCGACCTGCGTGTTAAAAGTGAATTAGGTGAAGGCTCTACTTTTTCGTTTGTAGTTGGTTTCCCGATTAGCCAAGAGCCAATCGAAGAAGCCAAACAAAATCATCTTTCAAGCAATTCTTTGATTGGTAAAAAAATATTACTTGTTGAAGATAATGCAATGAATCAATTTTTCGCCCAAAAGCTACTCGAAGGCTGGGGAATGAAAGTTGATATTGCCCAGAATGGGCGAGAAGGGGTCGAGAAATTTAGAGCGAAATACTACGATGGTATTCTGATGGATATACAGATGCCCGAAATGGATGGTTTTCAAGCTACAAAGATTATTCGTACCGAAAGCACAAAAGTGCCGATTATAGCTCTAACTGCACTCGTAGTTGATGAAGAAATTGAGCATTTTAGTAGAGTTGGTATGAATGATTATATTGCTAAACCGTTTGTTCCAGACGAATTGATGCAAAAATTGATAAAACATATATCTGTGACACAAACATACTCGATAAGTTCGCCGAAAGTAAAAGTTGAAGAAGCTCTTTATAATAATCAACTTTTAGCTCAAATGATGAAAGGTAATACTGTACAAATTCGTCAGATGGAAACGCTTTTTGTACAGCAATCAGAAGATGCTCTGAAGCAATTTGGTGAGTTATTTACTCAGCAAAATTGGAAGCAAATAGGGCTTTTGGCACATAAAATCAAAGCTTCAATTGATATGTTACAGATTACGCCATTAAAGCAGCCAATCAGACAACTGGAGGCTCTTGGAAAGCAAGAGAAAGAATCGCCCGAAATAGCTAACTTGATAAATTTGACAACAGAAATTCTCATGAAAGTTTGTGACGAAATCAAACTATCGCACCAATGAAACAACCACTCGTTTCTATCATAACGGTTAATTATCGACAAACGGATGTAACCTGTGAGCTTTTAAGTTCACTGGACAAAATTTCATATAAAAATATTGAGATTTGGGTGGTTGATAATCATTCTGATGGAATGCTGAAGAAGAAAGTGAATGCCTACTACCCAGCAGTCAATGTTATTGAGAGCAAGAAAAATTTAGGTTTTGCTGGTGGTAATAATTTAGCAATTACCCAAGCTCAAGGGAAATATTTAATGTTTTTAAATAATGATACTGAGGTTAGACCAGATTTTCTCGAACCTTTGATAGAGGTAATGGAAACTAATGCACAAGTAGGTGTTTGTGCTTCAAAATTACATTATTTTCATCACCCTCATATTATTCAGTATGCAGGTTCTTCAGATTTACATCCTCTTAAGATTCAGAGTTTTGCTGTTGGCTATGGCGAAAAAGATTTAGGTCAATACGACACTATTAAGCCAACTAATTTGGCACATGGGGCTGCCATGATGGTTAGAACCTCAGTTTTAAAAGAAGTAGGATTAATGCCAGAAGAGTTTTTCTTGTATTACGAAGAGATTGATTGGTGTCTTAAAATCAAAAAATATGGCTATCAGATTTATTTTGTACCACAATCTTTGGTACTTCATAAAGAGTCGATAAGTGTGGGTAAACAAAGTGCTATTCAGGTCTATTACAAAACCCGAAACCGTATTTTATTAGCACGTAAATGGCGTAAAGGGTTGGGTAAATGGATGTCGCTTATTTATCTTGGACTTGTTGCTTTAAGAGACTTAACAGATTTTTTGTTTCAACGCAAATTTTTACTTTTAGGAATGTATTGGGACGCACTTTCATGGAATTTGAAAGGTAATTTTAAATAATTTTTGATGACCTTACAGTAGTTTAATAGAGAAAAGAGAGCCGTTGCATGCAGCGGCTCTCTTGCATTTGGAAGTTACCTCCTTTATGGATTTGTACAAGAAAAATTATAGGGAATGCATTCCATTAGTGTCTTGCATTTCCAAAAAATGGAAGTATTTTAAAAATTGGCATCTAATTAAAGTATTTATAATGAGAGAGTTATGTGTTTTTGGTTGTGTTGGCTTGAGAATTGAATTAATATGATTAAACTTTAATCATCAAAAATTCAATGAAAAAAATAATTTTATTTATCAGTGCAGCTTTCCTTCTTACTTCATGTCTTCCAAACGGAGAAGAAATATTAATGAAAGATAATACATCTGTAACTACCTCTGCGGCCGCTATTGAAAACTTAAATATTTCTCCCGATTTTAATTTTAAAACTTCAGAGAAAATTGCAATCAAAGTTTCAATTTTCAATGGTCAAGATAAGCCACTCAAGTCGATTCCATTTTCGATTGTTACTGAGCCAAATGGAGAGGTGATATTCTCGGGTATGACAAATCAAAATGGCATGTTGGAATTTACCAAAGAACTGGGTAATCATATCAAACAAGTATCTTTCAAAACTGATATGATTGGTGTTCCAAATAGTCTTACTGTTAATATCCAAAACAATAAAGCGGTCTTCCAAATTGGTGGAAGTGTGCCAGCGACAAATATGTTTGTTGATGAAATAAACGAAGGTAATTTCCGAGAATCAGCAAATGAGCAAGCTAATGGTTTACCTGAAATTAAGACTTTAGGAACTTGGAACTCGGCTGGCGTACCGAAATACTTAGAGGCAGTCAATGAGAGTATTTCTTCTGAATTTTTACAAGATATTACTGCAAGTTTACCCGAAAGTAAGCCTCTAACTTCGAGCCATCCCGATTACTTGAAAAACGATAAGCCGACCACTTTACTAATAACCGAAAAAGCAGATGTTTGGATTACGTTTGTGCATGAAGGAGCAGGTTGGTTAAACTCGCTTGGTTTCTATACTTTCGACCCTAAAAATCCGCCAACTAAAACCGATGATTTACAAAATCTAACAATGGTTTTTCCGAATGTTTCGTTTTCGGGAAGTGGTGGTGGACTTGTAGCTGGAAATAAAGTTAAAATTGGCACTTTTGATGCTGGAACAGGGATAGGTTTTTTTCTTTTGGCTAATGCTTTTAGTAGTGGTAAAGTTGGCAGTGGATACTATGCCCATTTTAGTCATTCAAACTTAAATGTAGAAGCGAATACTGACTTAAAGAGACACATTGTTTTATTAGATGACTCAAAATCTAATCGTATGTTATTGGCAGTTGAAGACGTTAGCCGTGAAAATAAGCCAATTGGTTGTGATAATGATTTTAATGATGCAGTTTTCTTCGTTACATCAAATCCTGTAAAAGCTATTGAAAATCCTGCGATTCCGAAAATGGATACCTTCAAAGATTCTGATGGCGATGGCGTGGGCGATACTCGTGATGAGTTTCCGAACGATGCAGCAAGAGCATTTTCATCATATACTCCTTCAAAAACTACGTTTGCTTCATTAGCCTATGAAGATTTATGGCCAGCTAAAGGTGATTATGACTTTAATGATTTGGTGTTAGATTATCAAGTACAAGAAGTTTACAATGCGAGTAATCAAGTAGTTGATGTGAAAGTTAAAACTGTTGTAAGAGCGGTTGGGGCTTCACTGAAAAATGGTTGGGGGATTCAATTACCAGTTGCACCATCTTCAATAAAGAAAGTAAGTGGACAATCATTAAAAAATAATTATATCAAGACTTTGGCAAATGGTACTGAGGCCGAACAATCGAAAGCCGTAATTATGATTTTTGATGATGCCTTTAATCAGATTAAAAGGGTAGGTGCAGATTTTGTCAATACGGTTCAAGGGCAACCTTATTCAAATGGCGATACCCTTAGTGTTTTAATTGAGTTTAATTCTCCTGTGGCATCAAGTACACTCGGAACAGCTCCATACAATCCGTTTTTAGTGGTAAATTATGAGCGAGGCAAAGAGATTCACTTACCAGATATGCTTCCAACAGATAAAGCTGATGCTAAACTCTTTGGTACATCGCATGACCGCTCAAATCCTGCAAGAAATACTTATTATAAAAACTGGAAAAATCTACCGTGGGCCATTCAAATACCAGTAAGTTTTGATTATCCTTATGAGAAACAAGAGATTTTAAAAGGACATTTAATGTTCAGTAAATGGGCTGAAAGTAGCGGAACACAGTACGCAGATTGGTACTTAGATAAGACTGGATATAGAAGTAAAATAAATATTTATACGAAATAAATCTTAAAAAACGCCCGAATTTTTGGGCGTTTTTTTATTTTAAAATCTCAAATTCTTTCTCAATCAACCCAATTTTTCGATTAAAAGCCTTTTCAATTTCATCGAAAATTTGCTTTATTTTATTGAAATCTTCATTGTTTT
>JACCDQ010182703.1_pt1 | contig 34282 bp, 28 predicted proteins | sample 7446031 | NCBI WGS metagenome assembly JACCDQ01 (sample SAMN15323442, study PRJNA562643) | freshwater metagenome | isolation source: river surface water | place: USA:Blue River Watershed | collected 2017-08-17 | reverse complement strand
CTGTCAGTTGACCTTTTACCTTACGTTTCATTGAGCAAACCTCCTTGTTTTATTATACCCAAACAACGATTTTCTTGATAATATCTTGGGGATTAATCCGCAAAATATCGAGGGCTTGTCTTTTTACCACGATTCACCCCGTTATACTACGTTATTTTGTGATTAGGTGTGTTGACAGAGCGGTAAGTGTTTAACGCAGAGAGGAGTGCTTACCTTATTTCTGTCGCTATAGGCTGTTATTAACGTTACCGTTTATTCAGATTTTAGGTTATGGTTAAAGGAGTAAAACCTTAATAACACTGACTCGAACCGAGATTGCTGGATGGCTTGATTCCCCTAAGCCAGTTACAACCCTTTAAATTGTTTCAGCTTGGAATGGGTCTTGCCGGCTTCAATCTCCCCCTGAATCTCCATGTCCAACCTGTTGCTGAAGAAGTTACTCCAGCGGTCCGGCGTTAACCAGATGTTAGAACGGTTAGCCGTCGCCTTGGCGACCCCTGTGGTGATTACCAATAAACAGGGTCAAGTGCTATGGCGGCAGGCGGCAGGAAGCGGGGAAAGGGAATGGCCCCTCATGGTAAACGGGCAACTGTATGGTTGGCTCCAGGGGGATGCGAGTTCCCAGGCGATCGCCACAACGTTAAATTGTTTATTGCAACAGGAAATCGAAAAAAGGGGATTAGCCCAGGAAATTCTCCAAAAATACGAAGAAGTCAATTTCCTCTCGGATTTTGCGATCCAAGTTTCCCAATGTATCGGGCTAGAAGAGATGACAACGGTTATCCAGCGCGAAACCCAAAATCTGCTGAAGGTGGAGGAGGTGCTTGTTCTTTTGTATGAAGCCAGCCAATGCTGTTTAGTCTCGCCCATGGCTCAAACCGGTTTAACGAAAGCCCATCTTCAGACCCTGTTCCCTTTGGTACATCGTGTTTTGAGTTCTGGCCATCCCGAAATCATTAATAATGTAACTGCTCTTTCTGCCTTAACCTGTCACGCTACGAGTCGCCCCAGTATTGCTCTCACCGAAGATCCCGCCACCGCGAAATTGGGGTCACTGATGTTGGCTCCCTTAACGATTCAGAATCGCACGTTTGGGGTGTTCGTTCTTTGCCATAGCCAAGGCAATCTTTATACCTCCGAAGATTTAAATCTTTTTTTGACCCTGGCCTCCCAGGTTGCCGCCGCCATTCAAACGGCTCAATATTACGACAAGTTAAAACATTACTCCCAAACTCTTGAATTACAGGTGGCCGAACGCACCTGGGAATTACAGGAAGCCAAGGAAAAACTAGAAAAGGTGAACCAGGAATTGCAAAAAATGGCGATTCTGGATGAACTCACGCAAATTGCTAACCGCCGTTATTTTAACCAGTATCTGGAACAGGAATGGAAACGTTGTCAACGGGAACAGTACCCTCTCGCGTTGATTTTGGGGGATGTAGATGCTTTTAAAAAATATAATGATTTTTATGGACATCAGTCCGGCGATCGCTGTTTACAACAGGTAGCCAAGGTTCTCAGCACCGCCCTCAAACGTCCCGGCGATCTCGTGGCTCGTTATGGAGGGGAAGAATTTGCCATGATTTTACCCCAAACCGACTTAGCCGGAGCGCAACACGTTGCCCAACGCATTCAGCATCAGTTTTCCCTTATACAGATTCCCCACGAAACCTCGGAACTGGAACCCTTTGTCACCATGAGTCTGGGGGTTCATGCCATTGTGCCAACTGCCCAAGACTCCCTAGACCGTTTTATTCACCATACAGATAAGGCCCTTTACCAGGCTAAAGCGGGCGGGAGAAATCGTATTTTTAACTATCACCTCAATGGCTATCGGTTTGTGCCGATGGGTTAAGGGAAGACTTTTGGGTACTAGCTTAAATTAGCAACTCGCATTCGGCGATCGCCCCCTCAAACCCACGCTCCTGAAGGCATTTTTCTCTAGGAGGTTGTCAGAGATTGTCAGACTTCGACGAGATTGTTCCCAAATTTAAGGAATAGCAGGCAACAACGGGAGGTGGGCGAGTGGAGGGGCTTGAATCAGTGGGACAAAATTAATCAATACGTTCTAATTGCCAAAGGATTTGATTGCCTTCACGTCTGACCCTAGACACGACCCAATTGCGCCAAGACCAGTGATCCCCCCGACTGGTAACAGCACTGGCATTAATATCCATTAAATCTGCCAATTCTGAACTCGTAATTAAATAACCTTTGTTGGCAATTTCGTCAGCCGCCCGCAGGGTATCAATTAATTTATTAATCCCTTTAGCGCGTTCTTCGTCGGAACGGAACGATTCTTCAACAGGAGAAGGCATAAGGTCATCCATAGGAATAATAATCAGCAAAAGAGAGAATTGGTGAAAACGCCTTACCCCATCAGCAACCGGCTTAGGGCCAGGTTAGGGTTGATTTTAGCAAAAATCAGTAAAATCAAAGCACTTAGTCTATTATATCGAAATAGATGGAAAACAACGTATTCCAGGTTGTTAGGGCGTGGTTACACCGCGTCTAAAGCGAAATCATGAAAATCCTTGTCGAGGGTAAGGTTCCCTCCTCTCGTTAAAGCCAGATTCAGCCCCCTTTCGTTAGCAACCGTCCGTATGTCAGGAGCAAATAAACTATGATAAACCTTGACCAATTAGAGCCGGCAAGCAAGTCTGATGTCCTGGTTTACCAACCCTACTATCCCAATAAAGATAAGCAGAAAATTTTACCCCTTGCCTTGACGCTTTATAAACGGGGCCAACTAGAGGGTAAACGGTATATTGAGGGAGGAGAGGGAATTACCTTTGTGGCTTCCTGGTTTATTTCTAAGTTACCGTCAGAGTTAACGAACTGTCGGCTGATGTTTGATGCCCAGGCCGACTTAAACTATGAGATGACGATCCTAAATTCAGAATTTATTGATTATCTCATTGAGTTAATTTTGATCCATCGAGAGACTCAGTGGGTAGATTTCCCGCAGTCTTTTTATCGTAAGTTATTGCGGTTTGATGAGTTGCAAGCGGCTCAGAGCTAAGGAATCCGAAGGGTTGATTCCCCTTCTTCTCTTTTTGTCCATGGTCAAGGAGTACTTTTGTGTCCTATTTAAGCAAGGGTTTATTGATTGGTTCCACCGAGGCCTATAGTGGTAAGTCGGGAATGATTCTGGGTTTGGCGCGACATTTACAACAACAGGGACGAGCGATCGCCTACAGTAAGCCTGTTGGGACTTGTTGGACAGATGATGACTCGACGACGGAAGCGGATCTGCAATTTGTGCGGGAAATGTTGAAGATTCCGACCGAAGCGATCGCCCCTCCGATTGTCACCCTTACGCCTTCGACCATTGAGACCCATCTGGTGAGCGAAACCCCGACGGATTACCTGAGCCAATTTAAGGCCCAATTAGCGACCCTCGCCGCCGATCTGGTGTTAGTGGAAGGGCCGGGGACTCTCTGGGAAGGTCGTCTTTTTCAATTATCCTGTTTGGAAATGGCCCAGACCCTAGATCTGCCGATTTTGTTGGTAGCCCGTTATCATTCACCCCTGGTGGTAGATGCGTTATTACAAGCGAAAAAGGAACTGGGGAATTCTCTGTTGGGGGTGGTGATTAATGATATTCCGCCCGATACCTGGTCACTGACCCAAACGGTGGTAAAACCTTTTCTGGAACGCCAGGGGATCAAAGTATTAGGTCTATTACCCCAAAATAAATTACTGCGGAGTGTCAGTGTGCGGGAATTGGTGCGTCAACTCCAGGCGAAAGTTCTCTGTCGAGCCGATCGGTTAGATTTAATGGTGGAAAGTTTGACGATTGGAGCCATGAATGTTAATTCGGCCCTGGAATATTTCCGCAAAGGGGAAAATAAGGCCGTTGTCACCGGCGGCGATCGCACTGATTTACAATTAGCGGCCTTGGAAACCTCCACCAGTTGCTTAATTCTGACGGGTCATTTACCACCGCAACCGTTGATTATTAGCCGGGCTGAAGACTTAGAAATTCCGATTTTGTCGGTCAATCTCGACACCTTAAAAACCGTTGAAATTGTGGATCAAACCTTTGGTACCGTTCGTTTGCAGGAAACGATCAAGGTGGATTGTCTGCAACAAATTCTGGCCGAGCATTTTGATTGGGATTATTTGCAGGAACAACTCTTTGTGCCGAGTTAAACAGCCATTTATGGCTATAATGAGGGGCATTGTTTAAATCCAGGGTTGGCCGAGCGGTTTAGGCAGCGAACTCATAATTCGCTCAAGACAGGTTCAACTCCTGTACCCTGGACTCAAGAAACCGTTGCTTGAAACTTGTGCTTTTGCGGGATCGCCCACTCAATATCCCCAAGATGGAAAAAAAGGAATGGGGGAGGAGCGTCCTAGATTCCTTCTCGGTTCCTTAAAGGGGAAAACTTAAGCCCTAATGAAAACTTGATTTGCGTTTTTTTATGATGTACCCGGAGATTTTTGCGAGCATTCCTTCGCCCTGTTTTGTCTTAGAAGAAAGGCTATTAGAACGGAATTTGGACGTTTTTGCTAGGGTGCAACGGGAAGCCCCTGTTAAGGTGATGTTGGCCCTTAAAGGTTTTGCTTTATTCCCTAGTTTTCCCTGGATTAAAAAAGTGTTAGCGGGAGCCTCGGCGAGTTCTCTCTGGGAAGCACAATTGGCCAAGGAAGAATTTGGCAAAGAAGTCCATGTTTATTCGCCAACCTACCGAGAAGAAGAGTTTTTCGACGTTTTAGCCCTAGCCAATCATCTGGTTTTTAACTCCCTGAGTCAATGGGAAAAATTTCAGCCCTTTGTACAACAAGCAAATTTTTCTGGGGCGATCGGGTTACGCATTAATCCGCAATATTCCCCGGTTAAAACGGCCTTGTATAATCCCTGTGTGCCGGGTTCTCGTTTAGGGGTTAATTCCGAACAATTCAAGGGGCAGTTACCCCAGGGCATTACCGGTTTTTTATCCCATAATTTATGTGAAAGTGATGCGACTGCGTTAGAGAAAACCTTGGAGCATATTGTTAAATATTTTGGGGAATTTCTGCCTCAAATTCAGTGGTTAAACTTAGGCGGCGGCCATTTAATGACTCGTCAGGATTACGATGTGGCCAAAGCCATTCGCGTCCTAAATCAGTTCCATCAAAATTATCCCCATTTATCCTTGATTTTGGAACCCGGTTCGGCGATCGCCTGGGAAACGGGATTTTTATTAAGTACAGTACGGGATTTAATTCCCACCCCAGAATTTACCCACGCCATGTTAGATGTGTCGTTTACGGCCCATATGCCCGACTGTTTGGAAATGCCCTATCGGCCAACGGTACGTTATGCCCACGAACCCCAAGCCGGGGAAACGGTTTATCGCTTAGGGGGTTCCAGTTGTTTGGCGGGGGACTTTATGGGGGATTATGCCTTTGAGCAACCGCTACAGATGGGCGATCGCCTGATTTTCGAGGATATGATGCACTATACCCTGGTCAAAACGACCATGTTTAATGGGGTTCCCCATCCCAGTATTGGCCTGTTAACCAAAACGGGAGAGTTTAAACTGTGGCGCACCTTTGGCTATAGCGATTACCGCGATCGCCTAGGCTAAGGGAGAAAATGGGGGGTAGGGGACTCGAACCCATGACTTATACCGTGTGAAGGTATCACTCTACCACTGAGTTAACCCCCCAGATTAAGGCTGGATTAATCTAAGATTAATCGTCTTTCAGTATAGGCGATAACCCCCCCTTTTCCCAAGCCTAGATTTAAGCCGAGGTTGAGTCAGCCCTAAAAATTGAAGGAATTTTCTTGTAATAGCCAAAAGCCGGTAAAACTTTCTGCGTCGGGTTTTTCCTGAATCGCCAGAAAATGTAAACCCTGGGCAGAGGTTTTCCGTTGTTCAAAACCTTCGGCTTCGGCTACGGTGTTGGCGTTGGTCAAATTGGCTAAAATCCAACTGTCACTGACCCCGGTTTCTAAACGGATGATCGGGCGGGGAGTGGCATTAAATTGCAGATAGCCCAATTCTAAGCCCGATAACCAGGCCGCTAGGGGTAAAGCCCGTCCGGAAAAGAGAATAAAACCGGGAATAGAGGTTTCTGCCGTTACACCAAAATCCGCTAAGTCAAAACTTTCCCCAAAGCCAATCTCCCACTCCGGTACATCAGCAAAGGCCGAAGCTTCCAAACTAACCAGGGCAAATTGATCCCCGCGATCGCCGCGAATCGCATCGGGTAAAGGAACCGCATTGAGTTCCGGGTATTGTACGCTGACACTTTGGGCCAGTTGGGGATCATAGCCGGGTTGTTGGGGATAAAAATCGGCGAGTCGTTGCGTTAGCCATTGGTTGAGGTGATAGGTATGACGACTCGGTGCCGGGTCAATGCCCAACTCTTCACAGGCTTTGCTGATCATGTTATTCATTTGACGACGGAAAAAGCGAATGCGTTGGGGGAGGGTTCCCGCCTGGGCGATCGCCGCCTGAATTGCTTCCTTTAACCAAAGGGAATTAACGGTACTGCTCGGACAAAACTGACTATAGCGAAACAAATCCGCCGTTTTCTGGTTGGGGGAGAGGGGCGATTCACAGATTAAGACTTCCCAGCATTTTTTATTTTGCTCATCTAATAAGGGTCGAGAATAAAAATCGAGTTCCCAAATAGTTCCCATGGTCATTGTACGAACAGGTCAGGGGATATTATACCCTACAAGAGAACGGGGCTTTGGGGAAAATTTCAGGAACCCAATCTTCAAAGGTGGACGGCTGGGGGAAACCGGCAAAAGGCATCCTAATCGCGAGGATTCAGGGCTTTTTGATTAAATTTTTCCATTAGTTTTTGCGTCTCCGATTGTCCTAATTGCATTAAGCGTTGGTGCATTTCTCCACTGAGTAAAACAATGCCTAAACCTTGTCCCAAAATTGTTAAAAAAGCAAGAGAAAGACTCACCGGTTGCTGTAACATCGGCAGAAAAGAAAGGAACCAAAGAGAGGGAACCGCTCCAGAACGAATCTCGGCCATGGCCATGCTAACTAAGGGCAACATAACCAGTAAACCAACACCGCCTAGCCCTAACCAACGCCAGTATTGATAGGGTAAGAGAAGGCATCGTTGATAAAGGGTTTCATAGAAGAGAATGATTCCCACTCCCAGGATTAAACCAATAAACACGATGGGCCGATAATTCCCCAAGTTAAAGATAAAAATACTCGGCGTAATATACAACACCGCAATGCCTAAATTCACCGCGATCGCCCCCTGGGCAGGACTATTTTCGCCCCACAAATAATCCAACCATAAAGCTCGTTTAGCCGCCGGTTGTAAATGACGGTAACGACTCCATAAATACAATTTCGGTCGGTCAGGACTTAAGACGATCGCCAAAACTGTCATTAACCCAAATAACGCCAACTGTAATAAAACAAAATTGGCATATAAAGCCTTCTCTTGATAACGGGTCAGGGGAGTAAAAGCTTGCGGTAAAAATCCCAGAGCCATCACCACAAAAATGAAGGTAATTTGATAGCTTTGGGCCCTCGTCATTAACAAACTATTGGGAGAATGAAAACGGCGGTTAATCCCACGACTAATGAGGTATGTCCAAACCGCATAATTGCCCATCATTAATAACATTCCGACTCCGGCCAATTGAAACAGGGGCTGACCATACCAACGCAAGGTCGTTAAAACCGATTCATGAAAATAACCAACGCGATCAGGAGCCAAAAAAGTAGATTGCACCAGGTACGTTAGACTTTGGCCCGGATAAAACAACAATAACCAATCCCATAAACCATGGATATTAATCTCATGATTCATTAAGCTAACCATGGAGGTGACAAACAAGAAAAAGAGTAAAATTCCACTGCCACCAAAGGATTGAAAACCGGCTAGCGGAAAATTGCTCAGTTTAGGGGCCGTTAACCCCAGTAAAATTGCCAGGTGAAAGAAAAAGGCACAACCCGCTATTAAAACCCCATAGAAGCCCAGGATCAACATTAAGGGAATTCCTGCGATTAATCCCAACCCAAGATGCAAAGGAATAGTCATCCCTGCTAACCAGTAAAGCAAACAGGGAACTCCTAAAATTTTCCCAATAAAAATCGTTTGGGCTGGTTGAGGACTCAGACGAATAAAATTCAAGGTTCCCCTGGATTCTTCTTTGTGGAGATCGCTAATTAATAAAAAGCATCCGACGACTAATAAAATGACAAGGCCAATCATGCTAAGGGTGATAAAACTATCCAACCACCACAGGGGATAATCAATCACCGTTTTACCCAGAAAATCGGCGACACAATAGGTATGGATTTGCTCTGCATAGCTGGGATTATCGGGGTATAAACTGGGGGGAGGATTGCCAATACAATAGCGATTAAACCGGGAATGGAATTGCAAACCTTCTAGGGTTGTTGCCGGTAATAATTGCCAGAAAAAAGTGACAAAACCGATTTGTCCTAGCAGTCCCAGCCCCGTTACAACGGCCAAATTTCGTCCATTGAACCGAGATTGTAACTCTCTGAGCAATTGGGGATTCCAGTCCCCCAGGGCATTCAGCCAGGGTTGGATTTTTTCTTTTATGGAAGGATTCATCGTCATTGACCTCAGATAATGTGAATGATTAGTGAATACTCAAGACACTTGTTGATGACCTAAATTTAAAAAGATACTTTCTAAATCTTCTTGTCTGGTTTGAAAATCAATGACTTTAATCTCCGCTAAAATCAGCGATCGCAGAAGATTAGCCCTGGCTTCCGTATCCCCGGCAAAGGTTAATTTTAAGCCCAGACGATCGGTTAAAGGTTGCCATTGTTGAATGTCAGCAAAGGACTGAATCAAGGTAATTAAAGCAGTGAGATCCTCCAACACGGTAATTTCAATATGTTGTTGGGCGCGACGTTGATAAAGGGTGGGTAAATCACAACTTTCCACCAAACAGCCTAATTCCATAATGCCGATCGCCGTACAAAGTTCCGCCAAATCACTCAAAACATGGGAAGAAATTAAAATGGTCATGCCCGCCGCTTGTAGGACTTTAATAATTTCTCGAAATTGATGACGGGCCAAAGGATCTAACCCAGAAACCGGTTCATCTAATAACAGTAATAAGGGTTCATGGATAATCGTGCGGGCTAAACTCAGACGTTGTTTCATCCCCCTAGATAAGGTAGCAATACGGCTGTGACGTTTACTGGTTAGTTGCACTAACTCCAAAACGTCTTCTAACCGTTGACGACGATGGGGATCAGCTAAAAAATATAACCGAGCAAAATAATCCAAATAATTCCAAACGGTTAAATCTTCGTACAGGGGAAAATCATCGGGTAAATAGCCTAAATATCGCTTTAGTTTTAAATTACTGTTGTCAGGAATTAGGCGATCGCCAAAGAGATAAATTTCCCCCGTTGTAGCGGTTTCGGCCATGGCTAATAAACGAATGAGAGTGGTTTTTCCCGCCCCGTTTGGCCCCATTAACCCATAGACGGCTCCCGCTTCCACCTGCAAATCCACCTGATTAACCGCCCGTTGGCGTTCAAATTGCTTGGTTAATCCCTGGGTGGCGATCGCCCAATGTTCCGTCATGGCCCTAAAATTCCCGTCTTTATGGTTAGCTTACCCTGTGGTACCCCGTCTTGACAGGATCGAGGACAGTTTTGTAACAGATTTTTAAAGTTAAATCCCGTAAAATAACATTAACGTTTCTTTTGTTGACTATGACTCCCCTCTCTTCCCAGGCGATCGCCCAGTATCGTTCCCAACTCGCCGCCTTTCCCGATGCCCTCGAAGCATTGGATACCATTGAAGACTGCGAAGGAGATTTAGAAGATGCCGCGCTTTCTCTGGGGATTCGGGTGGGGCAAGAACCGCAGGAAAATGATTGGTTGGATTTATTGGCTAAACGGTGTCGCGTGGCTATCTGTGAACATCATTTTCAAGAAGCGTTATTGGCAGGCAATGTGGCGGAAGTGGTGGAACATTTGATGGAAATTAAGCTATGTCATCCCCTTTTGGTAGTTCCGATTGTTTTGTTTGTGGTGGAAGCAGGAGTACAGCAATTTTGTGAACCCTTGGCCTTCAAATTGTCCTATGATACTTAGATAAGTCTCTAATATTCTTCTTAAAATGAGGCAAAACTGATGACAGCGACTCTCTATGAAACTGACTTTAATCTTTGGGTAGAACAAACGGTCAGTCAACTCAAAAATGGTAAAATTCAAGACCTAGATCTAGAAAATTTAATCGAGGAAATTGCCTCCATGGGTCGTAGCGATAAACGAGAAATCAAAAGCCGCTTAATTGTTTTGATGATGCACCTCTTAAAATGGAAATACCAACCTCAAAAACAGACGATAAGCTGGATTACGACAATTAACGAACAACGCCGCCAAATCAAAATCATTCTGAAAGATAGCCCTAGCCTAAAACCTTATCTTCAAAACGAGATTGAAGACTGCTATCAAGATGCTCGCCAAGATGCAGAGAAAGAAACCCAGCTTTCTCTAGCGATCTTTCCCGTAGAAAATCCCTTTACCCTAGACCAAATCCTAGACCCTAACTACTTCCCAGAAACTCACTCGTCAACCCTTCCTGTTCGTCATTAACTGGTGAAAACATTTTTCTTATTAAGTATCTTAATTATCACGCAAGTTTTAGGGGATATTAGTCTCAGTCGAGGAATGAAAACCTTTGGGACAGTGAATCCCTTCGATTTACCGAGTTTAATTCCCCTCGCCATATTTTTATTAACCAATGTCTGGATTTGGTTAGCGATTTTCTTTTTAGTCACATCTTTAGGTTTTTATCTCATTGCCGTTTCCCGTCTGGATTTAAGTTATGTTTTACCGATCCACGCCTTTAGTTATGTTGTTAATGCCATTTTTGCCGGTTGGTTACTTCAGGAAGTGATTACCCCGATGCGTTGGGTCAGTACTTCGATTATTTCCCTGGGGGTTTTATTCGTCGGTCTTAGTAAAACCCTGGCTAAACCAACTGATATGACAACGCCTAACGCTCCAATTAAACCCCGCAATTTACCTCTTTTTCTCTTTCCCTTAAGTTTATCGGTGTCTAAAACCTGGTTAGCCGTGATGATTCTATCCTGTGCGGATTCGGCGGGGGATTTATTGTTAGCACAGGGGATGAAAAAAATTGGCTCAGTGAATTTTGCCAAGTTATCTCACCTGGGTAAGTTAATGCTAGAAATTATCACCAGTCCGAGTATTTTAAGCGGGATTGCTTGTCAGGCGATCGCCTTTATGTCTTTTATTTCGGTGTTAAGTTGGGCCGATATTAGTTTTGTGCGTCCCGCCACAGCATTAACCTATTTATTTAGTATGTTGGGGGCAAAATTAATTCTTCGAGAACAGTTTAGTCGGGAAAGATTAGTGGGGATTGCACTAATTGGTTTAGGGGTCACAATTCACCACTAGAGAGAAACGCTTGAATTTAACCGCCTATTGAAACGTTTCTTGTCATCTCTAGCAGAGACCTTGCCCCTCGTTCCTGAATCGTCGTTAAAGTTTGTAAATTTCTGTAAAGATTCTTTGCTATGATGGCCAACATCCCCCTTCACGTTGGAGACCGCCTATGCTACGCCTAGAACATATTCGCAAAATTTACCCGACCGGGGAAGTGTTAAAGGATGTGACCTGGGAGGTCAAAAGCGGCGATCGCATTGGGTTAGTCGGGGTGAACGGGGCGGGCAAATCCACGCAACTGAAAATTATTATGGGGGAAGTGGAGCCGACTGCGGGAGAAGTCATCCGGCCAGCGAGTTTGCACATCGGCTACTTGACCCAGGAATTTGAAGTGGAACCGAGTCGTACCGTCCGCGAAGAGTTTTGGACCGTGTTTGGGGAAGCCAACGAAATTCATCAACAGTTGTTCAATCTGCCCCATCAAATGGAGACGGCGCAACCTGATGAGTTGGATCGTTTAATTATCCAGTTAGACCAGTATCAACGTCGTTTTGAAGCCCTCGATGGCTACGGGTTGGATGCACGGGTCGAGAAAATTCTGCCCGAATTAGGCTTTGAAAGTGATGATGGCGATCGCCTGGTGAGTGCCTTTAGTGGCGGTTGGCAAATGCGGATGAGTTTAGGAAAAATCCTGTTACAAAGTCCCGATGTTTTATTACTGGATGAACCAACGAACCATTTAGATTTAGAGACGATTGAATGGTTAGAGAATTATTTGAAAAATTTAACCACGCCTATGGTCATTGTCTCCCACGACCGGGAATTTTTAGACCGCTTATGTACGCAAATTGTGGAAACAGAACGCGGTGTTTCTACGACTTATCTGGGCAATTACTCAGCTTATTTGCAACAAAAAGCGGAAAATCAAGAGGCTCAACTGAGTGCCTACGAACGGCAACAAAAAGAACTTGAAAAACAACAGACTTTTGTGGATCGCTTTCGGGCCAGCGCGACTCGGAGTACCCAGGCTAAAAGTCGGGAAAAACAATTAGAAAAAATTGAACGGATTGAAGCTCCCGTTGCCAATGTCCGAACCTTACATTTTCGGTTTCCGCCGGCTCCCCGCAGTGGTCGAGAAGTGGTCAATATTGATAATTTGGTGCATACCTACGATGATAAAATTCTCTTTTTAGATGCCAATTTAACCGTTGAACGCGGCGATCGCATTGCCTTTCTTGGCCCCAATGGTGCGGGAAAATCTACTTTGCTACGCTTAATTATGGGATTGGAAAAACCCAGCGAAGGAAAAGCTGAATTGGGGAAACATAACGTCATTCCGGGTTATTTTGAACAAAATCAAGCCGAGGCCCTGGATTTAGAAAAATCCGTCTTAGATACAATCCATGATGAAGTTCCCGATTGGAAAAATGAGGAAGTCAGAACCCTCTTAGGTCGTTTTCTGTTTAGTGGTGAAACGGTTTATAAACCAGTTAAGGCGTTAAGTGGTGGCGAAAAAGCCCGGTTAGCCCTAGCCAAAATGCTCCTACAACCCGTTAATCTTTTAGTTCTCGATGAACCGACCAATCATTTGGATATTCCAGCCAAGGAAATGATGGAAGAGGCTTTACAAAACTATGAAGGAACAGTCTTAATTGTTTCCCATGACCGTTATTTTATTTCCCAGGTCGCTAACAAAATTGTGGAAATTCGAGATGGTCAATTAGTCACCTATGCGGGGGATTATCATTATTATTTAGATAAACTCGCGGAAGAAAAACAACAGGCGAAGGCTCAACAGTTAGCGGCAGAGAAGGCGGCTAAGGCGGCAGAAAAGCGAGCCAAGGAGCGAGAAAAAGACAAGGCTAAAAAGGCCGCTAAGAAAGTTTAAATCGGAACCATTCTCTGCCCATCGCTAGGGATTGGTTAGGGGACAATTTAACGGTGTGGGATGATCCTGTTAAGCTGTTACGAATTCCAATTACCGAATGATTTGCTTGCAAGTCTTGTAACCTGCAAGTCTTGTAACAAGAGGCTTAAGTTCCTTGCCTATCGGAATTTTAACGAGTGAACAGCTTACGTTTATTGTATTGAACCAGTCGCGTGTGGATTATTTCATCAACTAACGAATTATTAACCCCAACAGCGATCGCCCTGGGCAACTTTGACGGGGTGCATTTAGGGCATCAACAGGTTTTAAAACAGTTGGTGAATGTTCCCAGGAATCGAGGGGAAGCCTATCCCACCGTTGTCAGTTTTAACCCCCATCCCCGCGAATTTTTTTCCGGCCAGCATCAACCTCTGCTCACTCCACCCACCGAAAAAATTGAAGCCCTCGAAAAATTGGGGATTAGCCAATTAGTGTTATTGCCCTTCACCCAATCTTTAGCTAAACTGTCTCCCCGTGATTTTGTTCAAACCGTTTTAGTTCAACAACTTCAAGCCCAAATTATTAGTGTGGGCGTAGATTTTCGCTTTGGTTATCAACGTCAAGGAACGGTTCAGGATTTAATGGCGATCGCCTCTCCCCTAGGCATCGAAGTCCTGACCACCGATCTCAAAACCGATCACCAACAACGCATTAGCAGTTCCCTGATCCGTCAAGCTCTCGCTGAAGGCAATATGGCCAAAGCCCAGGAATGGTTAGGTCGTCCCTATTGTCTAATCGGAAAAGTGATTTTAGGACAACAATTGGGCCATCAATTAGGGTTTCCGACGGCTAACCTAGAACTGCCCGAAGATAAATTATTGCCACGTTTAGGGGTTTATGCCGTTCAGGTCAAAATGGCGGATCAAGAAACTTTATTATCCGGCGTAATGAATATTGGAAAACGTCCCACCGTGGCCGGCCAAACGATTGTCGCCGAAGTGCATCTTTTTAACTATCAAAATAATCTTTATGGCCAGACGTTACAGGTCAATTTACTAGCCTTTATCCGACCCGAACAAAAATTTTCCCAGCTTGAACAGTTAACCCAACAAATCACCCAGGACTGCCAACAGGCTCAACACCTTCTGCAAGCCTTTACGCCCAAAGTTTAGGGGCTTAGGTTCCCCTGAAAAGAAGACACTAAACCCCGGTAAACATACATCTAAAGTTATTCAAAGTCATTACTGCTGATTATCTTTAAGACACGGTTTTGAGCGATCGCCTGATTAGGGTAGCCAATTCCTTAACTTAAAGAAGCAGAACTCCGGTCATAGGTTGTCCGGAAACTGGATTGGGGTTTGCCTTGGATAGTACTCCAATAACCCGGCTCAACTTCCATACCAATTTCTTCCGCGGCCCGTTCTAATAGCGATTGTTGACGGTTTTTGATCATTTGGTGATGACGCATCATCAAAGCCCGTGCTTGTTGTTGAGTGGACATAATAGCCTCCGATTGATTGCTTTTGTAAAATAATTGGATTGAATTTACCCTCATTTATGGTTATAACATAAAATTCTGTAGCAAAAAGCACAAAACACTCTGGCTTAACAATTCTTAATGTCAGGGGGAGTCCATAAAATGGCCAAAATCCTCCGAATGGGTTAATCCATGTTGAAGGCAAACCAGACAGCCCAGAAAATTAAGCCGGCAAAGAGTAACGTGCCCAGGATCAAAATGAGGTTTTGTAAGAAAATAGAGTCAATAAGTACCATAAAAATCTCCGATTGCGAAAAAAGTCGTCAGTATCCCGATGGGAGCCGAGACGGGGTTAAGTTAGGTTACCGGCCCTTGAGGAGTTCCTCGATCAACAAAACTAATTGTCTCAGTTTGATGGGTTTGGTGACATATTCATTGGCTCCCGCCGCCAGACAGCGTTCTTGATCCCCTGGCATCGCTAAGGCCGTTAGGGCAATGATCGGCGTGTGGGCAAAGCGGGGATTTTGTCGCAGATGTTTGATCGCGTCTAAACCGTCCACACCGGGCATTTGAATATCCATTAATATCAGGTCGGGATTTTCCTGTTCGGTCTGGGCGATCGCCGCCGTTCCCTCTTCGGCTGTCACTAAACGATAGCCCTTCGCTTCCAAATAGCAGGACAAGGAGAGCAGGTTCCCCGGATTATCCTCCGCCAACAAAATTAAGGGAGCGATTTTTGCAGATGGAGTATGGAGTACACTGTCCGGTTCTAAGGTGGGCAAGATAATCGCCGGCTGGTCGGGAGGATGACGATAGGGCAGTTCCATCTGAAAACAACTCCCCTCTCCCAGGGCGGAGGTCAAACTCACCCGGCCCCCATGCAGTTCGACAATACGCTTCACTAGGGCTAGACCCAACCCCGTTCCCTCGTATTTGCGATTTAAGGCACTATCAATTTGCATAAAGGGCTGGAAGAGTTTAGACATATTTTCCGAGGCAATCCCAATGCCGGTATCTCGTACCGCCAAAATTAACCAAGGCTCGGTGGTGGCTTTGGCGGGGGGCTGGAACGAGACCTCTAGAGTCACCTTGCCGCCTTCGGGGGTAAATTTCACCGCATTATTCAGCAAATTAATTAATGCCTGGCGAATCCGTCGCTCGTCTATCCACAGATCGGGTAATTGGGGAGGACAAAGGGTTTGCAGTTGGATCTGTTTTTTAAAGGCTTGCTGGCTAATAAAAATCATACTGTTATGGCAGAGACCTTCCGGATTAGCGGCGTTGTATTGTAGCTCCATTTGCCCCGATTCAATTTTGGCGAGGTCTAAAATATCATTAATGAGTTCCAATAAATGAGAACTACTGCTTTCGATTAAATCCAGAGCTTTTAACTGCCGGTTATTGATCTCCCCAAAAATGCCCTCCCGCAGGCTTTCGTTCATCCCTAAAATGGCATTGAGGGGCGTGCGGAGTTCGTGGCTCATGTTGGCCAAAAACTCATCTTTTAAACGGGTGGCTTGCCAGAGTTGTTCATTGGAAATGGCGAGTTGTTCGTTGCTTTCCCGTAAAGCTTGTTCAGCCTGTTGTCGCTGGTGTAATTCCTGTTGCAGTTGCTCAAATAGGTTGGCCTGTTGGATGGCGATCGCCAGTTGGAGGGTAATTTGTCGAGTGAGTTCAATGTCTGCCGTTTGCCAGACACGGGGAGTATGACAGGTATGGGTACACAGTAAACCCCACAGTTCTTCACCACAGAGCAGGGGCATTACCAGATTGGCGCGAATATCAAAACGTTCGAGGATGGCAATATGACACGGTTGAAGATTACTTTCATAAATATCATTCACCATCTGAAAATAGCCCTGAGTATAGAGATGGGAATAGCTCTCACCAAAACAGTGATCCTGAACATGAATCGTTAATACCGAAGATAGTCCTTCCCGTACCGACTCCGCAACAAATTCCCCATCGTTATACCCTGAAGCGGGATCAAACCGAAAAATGGCCACCCGATCCGCCTGGATAAAGCGACGAATTTCCCGACAAGCTGTATTAAAGGTGGTTTGTAAATCCAGGGTTTGACGAATCCGTTGGGTAATTTCCCGTAATAGGGTTTCTTTGCCGGCCTGGTGTTGCAGTTGAATTTCGGCTTGTTTCCGTTCGGTAATATCCTGGTTAATGCCCACCAGACGTTGAATTTGACCCTGGTCGTCCCGTTGAATTAGCCCCATATCCTGAATCCAGCGGATTTGCCCATCGGGCCGCTGAATGCGAAATTCTAAGGAAAATTCCGATCCCTCCTGGAGATATTGCTCCATTAAGGTTTCCAGCATGGGGCGATCGCCTTCACAAACTTGGTTAAGCCAGCAGGCTTGATGCACCGGAGTCGCCTGGGGTAAACCATAAATACAATACATTTGCTCGTCCCAGATCAAACCCTCGACAGCATTCCATTCCCAGATACCGATAGCTCCCGCCTGGATAGCCAAGGCCAGGCGATCTGAGAGGTATTTCAATTGGGCGGCCTGTAATTGCTTTTCATTTTCCCGGAATTTTTGTTCTGTTTGAATCGCATCTAACGCAAAGGAAATATTGTCGCCAATTTCTTGTAATAAGTCCTGTTCATCCTCATTGAAAAAGCCAACTTCTGAGGAATAGAGCGTTAAGGCCCCGATCACCTGGCCCCCTTGATAAATGGGAAGAGCGGCGGAGGAACGATAACCGCATTGCAGAGCCTTATCTCGCCAGGGAGCTAAATAGGGATCAGACAAAACATCCAAACAAATCACTAAGCGATTTTCCCGGACGGCGGTTCCCGTTGGGCCCTGGCCCAGGGGTTCATCCCGAATACTGATCTGCAAATCCTGGAGATAATCCACCGCTTGACCGGCATAGATATAAGGAAGAATGCTTGCCGTCTCCCGTTCAATAAGACCAAACCAAATCAACACAAATTGGCCGACATTGACCCCAATTTCACAAATCGCTTGAAAGAGGCGATCGCGATCGCGGTATTGGACAATAGCCCGATTGACTTGACGGAGGGTACTGTAAAGACGGCTAAGATGTTGAATTCTTTGACTTTGTTGCTTGCGTTCATCAATATCCCGAACCACCGCCAAGATCACCAAACGACTATCGAGGGTAGCAGGCCGTAGAGACACTTCTCCCCAAAAAAGCGTATCATCCTGTTTTTTAAATAACCATTCAAAAACCTTAGTGCCTTTTTCCAGGGTCTCCTGTAGATGGGAACCGACAACCGCCATCATCTCTTCAGGAGTCTGAGGACACAGGAAAGGGACAGATTGACCGATAATAGCCTCTTTATGGTCATAGCCGTACATCCGTAGCGTCGCTTGATTGACATCCAGAAAAACCCCCGTTTGAGCATCTTGAATCAGGATCGCTTCATGGGTAGAATCAAAGATTTCTCGATAATTTCGTTCACTACTTTTCAGCGCGTATTCTGCTGAGTGGGATTCCAAAAGATAACTGATAAACTGAGAAACGGTGCGCAGAAGTTCTCTTTCTTCGGGTAAAAAAGGGCGATCTTCACGGTAGCTAACGATAATTTTTCCCTGAATCAGGCCGTGTTGTAGATAATTAGCTTGAAAGGTGGACTGTAATTGCCAGGGACTCGGTACATAATTCGCCGTTTGATAATAACAGGCAACTTGATCAGGGGAGTGGGGATGGCTCCAACTTAAACGCGCTTCAGTTAATTCGGGATATTGCCAGGCGGCGGGTAATAAATCCACACAGTCTTGCAAAAAGTCATCGAGGTCGAGATCCGCTTGCTGGGAAAGACGACTTAGGGTCACTAAATAGTTCATTTCTTTCACCCGTTCTTGCAAGTCATGGGCAGTTTGCTTAAGGGCTTGGGTACGATGCTTCACTTCCTGCTCCAAGGCCGATCGCTGGCTAGTCACGATCATCACTAACGCAGTTAATAAAGTGCTTAAAGCTAGACCGATGGCAAGGCTGATTTTACCGGCATTTAAGGGATATAAATTGCCAAAATCCTGGTCAGGAAAGATGGCGATCGCATAGGTTTTGCCAAAAATAAAAATGGGATAAAGACTAAATAAAGGCCTATCGGCTTGCTTTAATAAATTGGTCAGATCATGGTTGGGATCATGAAATTGATGTTCCGTCTGTCCATGGCTCGACCAAGCGAGCAGTTGAGGTGGTGCGTTAAGACTTAACTCCAGCCAATGAAGATTACTCAGTTGATTACGATGAAAGTTCTCTGCTAAGGTAATCGAGAGAAATTTTTGTAGGCGCAAAACGGCTAAAGCAAAACCTTGGAACTGAGAATTTTGCTGATGAAAAACAGGTTGAAACACTAAGATCGAATTTTCCGAATCGGGTTTCTGAATCAAGGTAATGGGATCGGTTGCGGTAGGTAATTGAGTTCGTTGGGCGGTCAGGAGAGCCTGTCGTCGCACAGCTTCAGAACCCATATCAAAACCGATGACTGATTCGTTCCCAGCAAGAGGGGTCACATAATAAACCGGATAGTAAGTTTCTTGACCCTGCTCTGGTTGTTTTTGGCTCAGAGAATGGTATTGAAAAATCGTAAAATCAGTGAATCCCTGTTGACGAGCGGCCTGTTCAAAATTCCTTTTCTCCGAGGCTTTGACCTGGGGAACCCATCCCCAAGCTTGAACCTGGATTTCTTGCGACATTCTCTCCGTAAAGCGTTGAAATTCCTGATAGCTCACGGTTTCGCTAGAGTTAAAAAAGTTCTCCAGGGAAGGTAGCTGAATATCTCGAATTGAAGACAGCCTCTGATTGATTCTTTCGACTTTCAGAGCGGCTAAATCATCAAAACGTCTTTCCTGAAGAAGAACCTGATTTTCTTGAATCAGACCCGCAATGCTCATCGAAGCGATTAAACCCAGTAAAGCGGTCAAGTAACCACTGAGATAGGGGCCAGAAAATTGACGGAATTTTTCCTGGTGGGTCAGTAAAATATAGCCAGCACTCAAGACAAGGAGCCAGAGTCCAGTGATTATCAAGGGGGTAATTGTTCGCTCATTAAACTGTTTTTGTAGCTCAGATAATTCCTTATCCATACCGACGACCAAAACAACCTGCCCTGTGTTGTGATCAATCACCGGGGTAAAAGCGGAAATAAATTCGCCATACTCATCTCGATAGGGGCCAAGGGTCAGACTTTGGGGCTGTTGAAAGAGCTTAAAGAGTTGGGGGGGAGGATTGCGATACCTTGTCCCGGCCGGGCTGGCGAGGGGATCGGATAGCTCAAAATTTTCTGGCCCAAACATCAGATTGTTGTCCCTCAGAGCCAAGGTATAAAGACTCCGATAACCGAAGGTCTGCGTGTAGGTTCGCATTTGCTTCTGGAGTCGCTGATAGTAGGGATTCTCTTGATCCGCCGGGGTAAACGCCAAGGTCGCCACCTGTTCCGCTTCAATAGAGTTGGCGATCGCATTGGTTTGAGCTTGCAAATGGTCTCGAATCCGTTGATCTGCTTGGGTAATACGCCAGTGAGTTGCCCAGATCCCCGCTCCGATGCCCAGTATCATCAACAACAAAATCACATATCGCCAAGTTTGCGCCCAATGCCAGCGAGTGAACGTTTTGAATAATGGGGACAAGATCGGCATTCTGAAATCTGGGCGGGTGAACGAAAGGGAACAGAACCATTAATAAGTCTGGACAGGCAAAAAGGCAAAAAAATTGGCCAGAACAGTTAAGCAAAATAGTTAAGCAAGCAAAATAGTTAAAAACCGTTAAACAGCAAGAATACTGAGGCTTTAATCCCTGGCTGAATCTTCAGGAGTCAGTAGAATTAATTGACGTTGTTGGAGCGATCGCACTTCTGCCAAGGCAATTCCTAGGATACTTTGTAACTGGCTGACGGTAGCAGTGGGCGATTGTTCACAGGCTTGTAAAAAAGCAAATTCTGTCTCAGTTAATTCAATGGGATGATAATCATAATCAAATAAACTTTGACTGGGCCAACCCGTTAAGCAGGGATGTCGTTCCGGTTTAGCCGTTAATAAAATGTGATCCTCTGTCCAATCTTGTTTGGCAAAAGGCGGTTTTGCTAAGAAAAATTCGTAATGGGTAATTTCCGGGTCGAGCACTTCAATTAAGCGATAGCGATCGCGTTCTGATAAGCATTTAGCCCGTTCCAGTAAATCCGGAGCCTTACCTAATAAGCGGTCTAATTGCCAACACCGGGGATTAGAAAAGCCAAGAAATTCTAAGCCGGAAGCCTGAATTAACTTAAACAAAGTATGAATATTATAATCAACTTCCTGGGGATGGACATACATATCAGCAAAGGCTTCATCCCGAAAATTTTCCATAGACCAGCGTTCTTTTTCCCGTTTTACTAACCGATTGTTTTCCGGTAAACTGGCAAAAATTTTGCGTCCCACGGCCACCCCATCCTGATAGTCTCCCCGTTTTTCTCCCTGGAGCAGGGCGATCGCTTGTTGCATTAATTGAATTTCCCAACGGCCAATTTCTGCATAGACAAAAATATGGAACAGTCCCCCCGGTGCCAATTTTTTCGCCAGGGCTTGAATGCCTTTAATTGGGTCAGGTAAATGATGCAAAACCCCCACACAATTAATATAATCAAATTCCCCCGGTAGGCGATCGGCATTCTCCAAATTGAGATGATGAAAACTCACCCCTGGCCGCATGACCCCCGACTGTTGACAACGTTGCTGGGCAACGGCTAAGGCTCCCTCACTCAAATCCATGCCCACAATTTCCGCCTGGGGATTCAGATACATCAGATATTCCGTTCCTACTCCTGTACCACAGCCAGCGTCTAAAATCCGTACATTGTCCCGGCTGGGTTTCCGTCCCGTACAAAAGTGATAAACCGCTTGCCAATGCCAACGCCAGTTATAGCCAGGAGGCGGTTCATTGAGTAACGGTTCTGGGGGAAAGGGATAGGTATTATAAAGACTTTGGACAGCCGCACGTCGGTCAGATTCAGTGGTCATAGGAAAGAAGCAAAGAGCCTTTTAGAGTCCGTTTACCCCTATTGTAGGCTGAAACTCTACCCACGCCCGACCAATCCCGCGATCGCCCAGGCGAAAATTCTCCCTCGCCAATTGCCCAACTTTTCGATAAATTGAGTCTGACCCCACCATCAATTCACTCCCCCTATGGATCTCAAAACCCTTATCCGCGATATTCCTGACTTTCCCAAGCCGGGTATTACTTTCCGTGATATTACGACCCTGCTAGGCCACGCAGATGGATTGCGCTATACCCTCGATGCCCTCACTGAAAAATGTCAACAAACCGGCCTAGTTCCCGATTATGTAGTAGGAATGGAATCCAGGGGCTTTTTATTTGGGGTTCCCCTAGCCTATCAACTGAATGCAGGGTTTGTTCCTGTGCGTAAACCCGGTAAACTCCCCGCCGCCGTCCATCAAGTGCAATACGATCTAGAATACGGCTCCGACCATCTGGAAATCCATCAAGATGCCCTGGAAGCTCATCATCGCGTGGTAATTGTAGATGATTTAATTGCAACGGGGGGAACGGCCAGGGCCACGGCGGATCTCTTAAATCGCATTGGCTGTGAAGTCTTAGGCTTTGCTTTTATTATTGAATTAACGGAGCTAGGCGGACGACAAAAATTACCTGATTTACCGATTGTCACCCTCGTTGAATATTAATTAATAGACGGGGTTTAATTGTCCCGGCTAAGGATTCGACTTTGGCCCAGGTTTTTGACTTTGTATCACCTGTAAACTGCCCCCGGCGTAGAATTTAACTGGGTTAACTTGTAAACCAACCGAGGTGATCAACGCCGCTAAATCGGTTTCTAGGAATTGCCAAGCGGTCTCCGTTTCAAATAGCCAACAAAAGAGAGCTAGGGGCGGCCAAAATAACCCATTTTGTGGACGATGCAGATCCATCAAGGTAAAAATGCCACCGGGTTTTAACACGCGATCAATTTCCCGTAAAATTTGTTGCAACTGGGGTAATGTCATTTCATGGAGGGCCGCACTGGTATGCACCACATCAAAGTGATGATCCTCAAAGGGTAGCTCTTCCGCGAGTCCCTGAACATAGGTCGCCTGGGGAACCAACGCTCTGGCCCGTTGTAAGGAAACCGAGGAGGCCTCTAGCCCGGTCACCTGGTGCGATCGCTGGACTAAAAAGCGGGTGGCTTGCCCTCCCCCACAACACAGATCCAAAACCTGACTGGTGGGGGCGATTTCTAAATCTTGTAAGGGGAGTTGATGAAAACGCGCTTCCCCTCCGACCCCCAAAGCCGCCAACTGGGAGATAGTGGCGTAGAGCCAGGGATATTGATAACTCCAACGGCGTAGAATCGTAGCCATAGATACAGTTTTCTCAGGATTTGCTAGGGGATTAGGTCAGGGAACCAAGCGAAATAGGAAGTTGCTTGTCGCTCCTCGCTTTTTAACCGATAATTGTTACACTTAGTAAAGAATTCTGAAAAACATTCTCATTAAACGGTAAAGCTATGGGTCGTGTTGGAGTATTGCTACTTAATTTAGGGGGGCCAGAAAAGCTGGAAGATGTGCGTCCCTTCCTATTTAATCTCTTTTCCGATCCAGAAATCATCCGATTACCGTTTCCTTGGTTGCAAAAACCCCTGGCTTGGTTAATCTCGACTTTGCGAGCGAAGAAGTCCCAGGCGAATTACCAGCAGATTGGTGGGGGATCACCGCTTTTACAAATTACGGAGGCCCAGGGAGAAGCCCTCGAAGCCCGTTTAACGGCCCTAGGCAAGCCGGCCCAAATTTATATTGGTATGCGTTATTGGCATCCTTTTACGGAAGAGGCGATTGAACAAATTAAGCGCGATCGCATTCAACGCCTGGTGATTTTACCCCTTTATCCCCATTTTTCGATTAGTACGAGTGGTTCGAGTTTTCGGATTTTAGAAGAATTGTGGGAACAAGACCCCAGTTTACGGCAGTTAGATTATACGTTGATTCCTTCCTGGTATGACCATCCCGGTTATTTACAGGCCATGGCGGATTTGATTGCCCAGGAATTAGCCAAATTTCCGAACGGCGATCGCGTCCATATTTTCTTTAGTGCCCATGGCGTTCCCCAAAGTTATGTGGATGAAGCGGGCGATCCCTACCAACAGGAAATTGAAGCCTGTACTCGGTTAATTATGCGGACGTTGAATCGTGCCAATGATTATACTCTGGCCTATCAAAGTCGGGTGGGTCCGGTGGAATGGCTCAAACCCTATACGGAAGATGCGTTACATGAGCTAGGGGAAAAAGGGGTTGAAGATTTGTTAGTGGTTCCCATTAGTTTTGTCTCGGAACATATTGAAACGCTCCAGGAAATTGATATTGAGTACCGCGAAATTGCGGAAGAAGCGGGTATTCGGAATTTTCAACGGGTGCCGGCCCTCAACACTCATCCCGGTTTTATCAATTCCCTCTGCGATATGGTGATGGCGGCCTTGGATAAACCCTCCTGCACCTTTGATACGGTGGCGCGTCCTAAGAAAAATATGAAAATGTATCCCCAGGAGCGTTGGGAATGGGGCATGACCACGGCCGCCGAGGTGTGGAATGGTCGTCTAGCGATGTTGGGATTTATCGCACTGTTAATTGAATTAATTAGTGGTCGCGGGCCTTTGCATTTTGTGGGATTACTTTAAATCGGTTAAAGAAGGCTAATTTGGGGTCTTTCGTAGCTAAAGTTACGGTTAACGAAAAAAAAAGCGATTATCTTAGCGGGAACCATTACGTCATAGGAATAAATACTTATGTCTAATCCCCAGATAGAAATCTGTCCCGTTTGCGGTGTAAAGATTGAGGATGGAGCCAGGGTTGTTTTTTCGGCTGGCCCTTCCGGTACTCGTGCCCGACTGTGGGCCAGGGTTTGTAATTTTGCTCAAAATCCCGATTGTATTAATCAAGATGAGGCGGCGATCGGGGTGATTGCGAGTAATGATTACTACAAGTAATTGAGCTTGGAATTACCATCCTGAGTGAGAATTGGGTCTAGTCATTAGGCCCTTTTCTGGCAAATTTTTTAAGGAATTTGATGGGCTATAATAGCGAGTGTTGAGAATCAATTCTGACTATGCCAGTACCCAACGAGAGAAACGATGAAGTCGAGCGTCAGTTAAGAAGTCTTAATCGGCGTGTGGAACGTTTAGAAGATACCCAGGTAACGGGACGGGAGTTGAATCGCGGGTTTGATCGGGTTTATGAGGAGATTGATCATCTGGAAAATAAGGTAGATCGTCTTCAAGCGGATTTTGAGGGTTTGCGTAACGAGATCAATAAAAAACTAGATACAATTTTACTGCATCTGACAGGGATTAATTAAATGGTCATAAACGGCCATAAACGGCGATCGCCTACAGGTTCTTGAGGGGCTCACTGAGTTGGTGGGTTCTGTGGTGGAAAAGATGGCGGCAAAGGGAGAGTCTGTACCTGAACTGATTTCAGAGAGGCAATATCGTGGTAAGTTTTAATTAGGAGGTAAGAGTTACATCAGAGTCGCACCGTCGTTTGGTGATTGAATCGGCGGCGGAAAATGTTAGTCTTAATCGCTATACTAGCTATAAGTTGGCTTCTTAAAAGATGTTTAAATAATTCTCGAACTCGTCTCAATTTCCTGCATTTTCCTTTTCTTACTGCCAAAAGATTGAAAAGCAAATGACTTACCAACAACGGATTACCTGTCTATCAGCCAATGATGATTATAGCCTTCTAGCGGGTGGAAGCCATCAGACTGTTTGGTTATGGCGATTCAAGCCTAAATATGAGCTAATTAAACTTGATGGACATGAGGGTTGGGTTACGTCAGTTTCTTTAAGCGGAAATTCTCAATATCTAGTCAGTAGCGGTGAAGATAATGTTGTGAATGTGTGGAACGTTCAACAACGATCGCTTATTTGGAAAAATTATCAAAGTCAAGGTGAAACTAATGCAGTTTTCATTAGCGATAATAATAAATTAATTATTGCTAGTTCAGATAAAACTATTAAAATTTTAGATATATCAACACAAAAAGTAGAGAAAATTTTAAAAGGCCACTCAAAAGCCGTGACTTGTCTGGCAACAAGTCCTGATGGGAGACTTTTATTTAGCGGTAGTTCAGATAAGACTATTAAAATTTGGGACTTGAAGAAACAAGAATATCTTTATGAAATAAAAGAAAGTAAAACTGAAGTTACTTGTTTAGCTACAAGTTTTATGGATCAAAAACTAATACTTGTTAGCGGCGATAGTGATGGAAGTGTCAACATTTTTGAAATTAATAAAGATCTTAAAAAGAGCGATTTTTTGGATCGTTTTAATATTTTCAAGTTTAATTATAAATTGATTCGCTCTTATTCTGATTTTCCCAATTCTATTAAATCAATCAGTTTTGGCAACCATAAATTTATTGGTTTCAATATTAAGGAGCAAGTTAAATATTGGAGTTATAATATTAATTTAAGCGGAGTCTTGGCTCATATTGACAGTGTTAATGACATCTTAATTAACCAAGGAAAAGATTGTGTAATTTGTGCCACCGATGAATGGTTTAAAATAGTAGATTTATCTAGCAAAGAAGTTACTTTTTTAATCAACCTTAAGGCTCTAAGCATCTGTAGTGATGGAGATCAAATTATTGAGACTGAAAATTCTCGACAATTTTATTTACAAGCAACGACTCTAACTGAAGATAAGTTTAATGTTGATAGTATATTCTTAAATTGGCAAGCTGAAGGAGGACAAATTACTTCTCAAGGGTTGTTTGTGGCTGGGGGAAAAGAGGGAAATTTCAATGTAATAGTCAAAGATAAATTCGGATTATTAGAGCTATCAATTCCTATCAAAATTATTAAAACACTTCCTTATCTTAACAAATTAGAATTTAGTAATTGTTGTGATGTTTTAGAATTTAAACAAGAGTTTCAGTTTGCAGTTAAAGGGATTGATCAATATGGTCAATTCTTCAAAATAGAAAATATTCAATGGCTTGTGAGTCATTGTCAAATTGATAATCTTGGGAGATTTTCAGTTGATAATTTTATTGGAAACGTTCAAGTTAAAGCTATTGCTAGAGATATAAAAAATAATCGGGATATTTTTGTAGAGAAGACTATTGAAATTATTGAACCTGCTAAACTCAATCAACTGGTTGTTTATCATGGGAATGAAAATAATAAATTTTATTTACAACCTGGGGAAAAAAAAGTGTTTTCTGTCACTGGTTTGGATCAATATAAAAATCCGATTCAAACTGGGAGGCTAATTTGGCAAATAGAAAATATCAGTGAAACTTGTTTACAAAATCAAAACAATGAAAATAGTCGAATTTTAGCAATTCCTGAAAATTTTAAAGGAGAATTTAAGTTAATCGTTTGTGCAGTAGAGAAAGATGTTAATGTTACTATCAATATTGAAGTGCCAGCTATTCTTAAGCAACTTGTCATTGAACCTTCCCAAAATCTCATTCTAAAACCAGATGAAATACAAAAATTTGGTGTAAACGGGTTTGATCAATGTGGTGATTTAATTTCAACGAATAAGGTTAAGTGGTCTGCTTCTAATAATCAAATTGATAAAAATGGTGAATTTAAGGCGGATTATATTAACCGTGAAGCTAGGGTTTCTGCCAGCTTAGAAAATGTTACTTGTTCGGTTTTTGTTAAAATACTACCTGTTTTAAATTCCTTAAAAGTCCAACCACAAATTAGTCAATTACTTGTCCATAATGATCAACAATTTACTGTACAAGGCTATGATCAATTTGGCGATTTATTCTCTCTTAATAACATTTCTTGGCAATCAAGGCATAATCTGATTACAAGTAATGGTTATTTTACTGCGGGAAGTGAAACTGTCAATGACCAGATTACTGTCTCAGCAGATGGAAAATGTTATTCTTTTTGGCTTCAGGTTTATGAACCTTCTTATTTAACAACGTTGTCAATTTCACCAGCAGAAATTACGTTATCACCTGGTCAATCTCAAGTCTTTAAAGTAGTTGCAAAAGATCAACTAGATCGAGAAATTAACTTAGATAAGGTTATTTGGTCAGTAGATAAAGGAACGTTTAAAGAGAATCAGGATGATAATCAGGAAATCTTGTATAAAAGTTCAGTTAATCAAAAAGGCTCTAGTTCTATTCGTGTTACTGGAACTTATCAAGATGTTACGAAACGGGCTGAAGCGAATGTTTCTGTCCCCGCAGTTTTACGAAATATTACTATTTATCCCCAAGAAATTTCACTATTTCCTGATGAAAAATATCAATTCAGTATTGTTGGAATAGACCAGTCTGATAATAGGATTGATATTGATTTTGAGCTTTTCCCCATTCAATGGAAGTCTAGTCGGGGTGGTTCTATTAATGCTTCAGGAATTTTTAAAGGGGGCTATAGTAAGCGCGAGGTTAATGTCACGGCAACTGTTTGTGGTTGTTCTACTGTCGCTAAGGTTATTCTGCGCCCTACTCTCAAAAAATTAGTTATCAATCCTAAATCAGTTTCTCTTAAACCTGATCAAAGTCAACAATTTACAGTTGAAGGATTTGATCAGTATGGTTTGGCTTTTAATGTGAGGAATATTACTTGGGAAGCAACTGGCGGAACGATTACCCAATCTGGCTTTTTTACCGCCAATCATAATGTTAAAGGAGAGTTTTCTGTTACGGCGATCGCCCCTGATTATTTATTACTACCTGAGACTTATCGTAAAATTTTCTATGCTTTAGGACTATCAGGATATTTCGGCAGTTTTTTACTTTCTTTTAATGAAGATTTTGTTAATCAGTTAATTGCTCGCATTCTCCAATCAATTCTGGTAGAAAACAATACAGGTAGTCAATCCAAGATTTTAGATGATGGTTCTAGTAATATCCTGAGTGGGGGATTAGAACAATCTGGCGAAATTTCTGATTTTATTGATGATCCTTTTCTACTATGGACAAGTGCCAAATTAAACAAACTAATTGCTCGTTTCTTGGAAAAGACGGGTAATTTATGTTTGCAAGTTGCTTGTGCGAATATTAGTGTTTCAGCAAAAGTTGAAATAGTTGGAGTCCCTAGAAGCCTACAAGTTTACCCTTCTGCAAGACAAGTTAGCGAAGAAGAAACATTTGAGCTTACTGTCGAAATCCTTGATCAATATCAGAGCGATTGTTTAACGGTTAAATTGAGCGGTACAGGTTTATATGAGTGGCAAGAGCGAGATCAATTAGAAGCTATTGGCGGTAAGTTTAACGAAAAGGGCATTTTAATCCTGAATGATTCTAGTAGTGAAGTCAAAGAGATTGAAGTTATTATAAATGTTTTTTATAAAACTTCTGAAGGGCTTATATTAGAAAATTTTACAAAAATAAAAGTTAAAAAATTATTCGCTCAAATGCCAATACTTCAAGAATCGGAAGAAAAAATTGGTGAACCAGCAAAAGAAGATAATAATGATAGTAGTGATGATGATTGCTTACCTGTATTACACTCGATTAAAATCGAGCCATCTTATATGAAAATCAATGATGGTGAAATTATAGTTTTCACTGTTAAGGGATTCGACAAAGCTGGAAAATCAGTAGGGATAGAGCATACAATAAATTGGGAGTCTAGTGATGGGAAAATTACAAATGATGGAACTTTTTTTGCAAAAAGCAAGGATAGTAAAGTTATTGTAACTGCTACTATTGGGGAACTAGTAGCTTATGCCAATGTAGAAATACAAAAAAAATTAGATATAATCTTGCCAAATAGACATATAAATTATGTTTATTTAGATGATGAAAAAGAAGGCTATTATCTAAATAACGATCAATATAATTATCTCAATGAAGAAGCATATATTGACATGGTTTTTGAAGAAAAGTACGAATATTTTTATTTTAACAAAACAATCATTTGGTTAAATAGGGAGCTTTGGAAACTAGCAAAAGATAATTTAGACGAAGATTATGAAAATAGATTTTATGTTTTAATTGAAATAGTTAAACTTGCAAAGCGAAAAATATATGAAAATCAAAATATTGACCTTGCTCTTGAAAGCACAATTTTGGGATCCATTAATCTTGATCTTGAAAGTATAGTTTTAGAATCTATTGAAGAATATGAATGTTAGTTCATAGAAGAGGGACATGAATAGTTATCAACTTGCTCGATATTATCCAAAATAATCTACCGTAATATCCTCGTATAAATTGGTGATCGCTTTTTTTATTTGAGGTTAGGGGCGATCGCGGTTTTACAAGATTGAAAAAGGTTGCAAGAGCGATCGCGGTTTTACAAGATTGAAAAAGGTTAGAAGGGCGATCTCGGTTTATACCAAATTTCAAAATGGATGACATACTCGATCCTCTCTGTGTAAGGCTTTGACCTAGCTGATCTATGACAAAGGTTTTGAAAAATGGTATTAGATTCATGGCAAAAATAAGATCATTCATCTTACTGGCATATTAAGCTAGTAATCAGGTTATAATTAAAAAGTGAATAGAAAACAGTGAAAAACCTATGATTCTATTTTTGTTGATCCCATCCGCCGTAACATCGTTTGGGATGATGTCGTTAACTTAATTCAGTCGTTGGGAGGTATTGTAACTCAAGGTGATGGCTTAAGAGTACGATTTGACCTTAATGGAATTTCCCTTAATATTCATTCCCCACACCCCCAAAAGGAACTAAAAAGATACCAAATTAAAGCTCTTCGTGAATTTTTAATTAAAACAGGAGTAAACTAATGCAATACAAAGGCTATGAAGCTGTGATTGAATATGATGCCAGCGATCACTTATTTTTTGGTCGTGTCATTAATATAGAAGATATTATTGTTTTTGATGGTCTTTCCGTTGATGAATTAGAACAGGCTTTTAAAACTGTTATTGAACAATATTTAACGGATTGTCAAACCCTTAATAAAAGCCCTAATCAACCGAATTATTCCTTATCTTCTCATTAGCTGAGGGGCGATCGCAATTTTAGTTTTAAAAAACAGAACTACACCCTCTTAATAAAGAGATTAAACACCTTAAGCAAAACCCACAGGCTGAAACAGAGCATCATTGATAATTTTAACCGTTTCTCCCGATTGCTTAATCACAAATAACCCCTGCCGATAGGCATAGGCATCTATCCCCTGGTCAATTTCAATTCCTGCCACCGCACCATAAACCTGAAACTCTCGAAATTGAGGAAAAGCAACCTTAAATCGCCGTAATCGGGTTACAAAATCATCCACATCATCCTTCGATAGTCGGGATTTACATTCCACCGCGACCAACTCGCTCCCATTCACCGCCACAATATCAATTTCCATCGCCGCCCCAGGACGCTTACTTTTCAGACGACTCATCGTTTGGGTGACATCAATGCCCCGTTCCTGAAATAATCTGACTACCGCAGGCTCCACCATCTCTTCAACGAATCTACCCCAGCGCGTTGTTAGATTATTAACGGCTTTAGTGGTTTCTTGTACCTGTTTTTTTAATTCCTCCATAGTGCGATTAGCTTCCACTCGACGGCGATCATCTTCAACTTTGGCTTCGGCACTACGACGTTCGGCTTCGGCACTACGACGTTCGGCTTCGGCATTACGGCGTTCGGCCTCCTGTTGAAACTCGGCAAATTGAGCTTCAGTTCTTTCAAACAGCTTGTAAATATCGGCGATCGTTACGGTATCTGACATAAAGGGATTTTTACACTTTGAGGAAGTCTAATCCTATTCTAGCAACTCGGTGGAGAAGAAACTTCCCTACCCTCCCATCAGTAAAACCTTGAGCCTCCCAATCCCCCTAAAAAAAGAAAGCAAACCTAAAGCTTTTAAGGAAGAGCTTTAAGCTTGGACTAGAATCTATTTTTTTATCAATTACTATCAGCGAATCAGCGATCGCCGTTTAGATTGACAGTAAAGGGTAAAGGAGCGATCGCATTGAGTTAAGGAAAAAACTGATCATCAAGAATAGACGTTAAATGGTAAGGACAAACCTCCGGAAAAGTTGATAGAGGAAGTTTGGTTTCAGCCTTAGCCTGCTTAACTGCTTCGTGATAACTCTCGGCTAAAATACTCACTAAATAGGGTTTTAAACTAGGAGAATCTTGGAGTGTCCGACGAACTCGACGACGATGCTCAATAATACTACGTTCCCAACTACCACTTTGTTTTTGGGGCTGATATTGCCATTTCAGCAAATGTAAGAGAATAATAATTAGATTACTTTCTAAGGCGTTTTTTTCACTGCGACCTATTGTTTCAATTTCTTCGATTAAATTTTCCCAATCTACCTGTTCATACTGTTGGCTACGAAGTTTGTCCAGGGTCTCTTCTAACCATTGACAATAGTCCCTTTCATAAAGTGTTGTAATAGTATTGATTAAGGTTTGAGTCATGGTTCTCAACTATTTATTAATATTTTTTCATTATAGCCAAGATTTAAAAACGCGATCGCTTTTTGCCGATTTTCCAAAAGCAGTCACCCTCGATTTCTCTCAATCATGGATAAGTGATCGCCGTTTCGATTGAAAGTAAAGGGTAAAGGGGCGATCACGATTTTAGTTTTAAAAAACAGAACTACATCCTCTTAATAAAGAGATTAAACACCTTAAGCAAAACCCACAGGCTGAAATAGAGCATCATTGATAATTTTAACCGTTTCCCCCGATTGACCATTTCTTCTATGAAAAGACACAAAGGGGTTATTAAGCTATTCACTGCTTTTGTAGTTTCTTGTACCTGTTTTTTTAATTCTTCCATCGTGAGATTAGCTTCCTCTCGACGGCGATCGGCTTCTTTTTGAAACTCGGCAAATTGAGCTTCAGTTCTTTCAAACAGCTTGTAAATATCGGCGATCGTTACGGTGTCTGACATAAAAAATTAAAAAAAATTTGAGAAAATATAGTTCCATTCTAGCGACTGCCATGCATAAAAAATACAGGCTCTCGTTTTTTATGTACGGAATGTGGGACTTAACGCTGTTGATTGCAATACAATCCCAAGAGAATCAAAAAAGTAATTCCCAATCCATAGCGCAGGGGTTCCGGGAAGATCGGATTCGGCGAAATAAAACCTTCAATTAAGCCAGCAATAAACAAAAGAGGAACAATCCCAAAGACCAATTGGGCCGCCTGATAACCCCGTTGTTTTAACGCATCGAGGCGACGGTAATTCCCCGGAAAAAGTAATCCCTGGGCAATGAGTAAACCGGCTCCTCCCGCCAGAAAAATAGCCGGTAATTCCAACGCGCCATGGGGAAAAACAAAGGCCCAAAAGGGAAATGCCAGATGATTTTGACTGACTAAAGCGGCGATCGCCCCTAACAATAACCCATTGGTAAAAAGCGCGTACAGGGTGAATAAGCCGGCAGTTATTGCGCCCCCCACCATACGAAAAGCTACGCTCATATTATTTACCATAATCCCGCTAGAGGCTAAGGGTTCATTCCCTAGGATAGACCCCATCCAAAGTTGACCTTGATCCCGTACTTGATGAATTAAACCTTCGGGAACCACTAAGACTAAAAAACTGGGATCTTGCCAACTATACCACCAGGCAATTAAGCCCCCTAAACTAAAAACCCCCAGGGCGATCGCCGTATAACCCCAGGTCTGTTGCACCACTAGGGGAAATTGCCAGCGATAAAACTCAATAATCCTTTGCCATTCCTGATGCCGGGAACCTTGGTAAATTTGGTTATAGGCTCTCGTGGTTAGCTGTTGTAATTCCCTCACCAGAGTTGGCCCCACATTAAAGGTTTTCGCCCGCGATAAATCAGCGCACAGCGAACGATATAAACTCGCCAACCGTTGAATTTGGGTTCCCGAAAGCGAACTTAAGCCTTGGGTTTCTACCCACTCTAATAACTGTTTTGCCTCTTGCCAATCCGGTTCACGACGGGCGATCCAACGTTGTAGATTCATCGTAATTTCTGCTCAAAAATGAAGTCATTCTGAAATGTTGACAATTTATAACTCTCCCCCAGAATTGGGGGCCGGGGGGCAAATAAACTAAAATCGAGAGTAGGGAACAAAACAAAATTGGGAGCAAGAGGGCAAAACAAAAATCTTGATAACTCTCCCCCAGAATTGGGGGCCGGGAGACAACACAAAATCTTTATAATCCTCCCCCAGAATTGGGGGCCGGGGGGCAAATAAACTAAAATCGAGAGTAGGGAACAAAACAAAATTGGGAGCAAGGGGGCAAAACAAAAATCTTGATAACTCTCCCCCAGAATTGGGGGCCGGGAGACAACACAAAATCTTTATAATCCTCCCCCAGAATTGGGGGCCGGGGGGCAAATAAACTAAAATCGAGAGTAGGGAGCAAAACAAAATTGAGAAAAGGGGACAAAACAAAAATCTTGATACCTCTCCCCCAGAATTGGGGGCCGGGGGGCAAATTAAAGTGGATCTAATAAATCAAAAATACGAATGCGTAGGGTTTCAATTTGTGTCATCGGAGCCACCCCCATCGGACAGGAAAGATTACACATTTTGCACCCATTACACCCCGTAACCCCCTTCATTCCCGCATTATTTTGAATCTCCAAACGTTGAGAAGCCATAGTATCACGGGAATCCAACACAAAGCGATGAACTTT